>Ga0315291_10001508_pt1 | contig 31156 bp, 32 predicted proteins | sample YL17G12_20_MG_FD_203070 | JGI IMG/M metagenome (GOLD analysis project Ga0315291, IMG submission 203070) | Sediment microbial communities from Yellowstone Lake, YNP, Wyoming, USA - YL17G12_20 | ecosystem: Environmental > Aquatic > Freshwater > Lake > Sediment | place: USA: Wyoming | collected...
TGCAGAAGTTGTAACCCCGGACACCGGCAGATTAATTGAGCCTGAAAATGTTGAGCAGTTGACCGATACCTGCGCAGAACTTATCGCAAATGAAAATCTGCGAACTCGGCTCGGCCAATCCGGCAGGGAATTTGTTAAGGAAAAATTCGCACCAGAAGTTATGATTAATAAAATCGAGCAGCTTTACAAAAGGTTATTATGAAAAGCTATAAAAAAGAACTTTACTTTAACACGCCGACGAGGCGCCAGTTTATCAATATCACGCCTCAGGTGGAAGACTGTCTGAAAGAAAGCGGAATAAAGGAAGGCTTGTGTCTTGTCAATGCGATGCACATTACAGCAAGTGTTTTTATAAATGATGATGAATCCGGCCTTCATCAGGATTTTGAAACCTGGCTGGAGAAACTTGCCCCTGAAAAACCGTATTCGCAGTATCGTCATAACGGCGCTGAGGATAACGGCGATGCTCATTTAAAAAGAACGATTATGGGCAGGGAGGTTGTCGTTGCTGTAACTGGCGGAAAGCTCGATTTTGGTCCGTGGGAGCAGATTTTTTACGGCGAATTTGACGGCAGACGCAAAAAACGCGTCCTTATAAAAATCATCGGTGAATAATTATAAATCTTTTATCAGGTTGTAAATACAAATCGGATGTATTTCATCTGCATTATTAAAAACTGTAAAAATATTTCAAAAAAATTATGGAAATTCTGTAATAATATGTTATATATTATCACATAACATTCGATATATAAAAGTGTTATATTGAGCAATTTATGGAAAAAACATCAGGAAAATTGTTAGAAAAATATCCTTGGATTTCTTTTAAAGTAAATCTTGAAGGACTTTCTTTTGTTACTTGGATGTTACTGGGGCAGTGTATAAGCAAGTGTGAGCATATAAAGAAAATTCCACTGATGCCGTCTATAAGTGAAGAACTTCATAAAGTATATTTGGTTAAGGGCGTAGCAGCTACGACGGCAATTGAGGGAAACACACTTACTGAAGAACAGGTTCGTGATATTTTGGAAGGAAAAGCCAAAATCGAGAATTCCAAAAAATATCTTCAACAGGAGGTAGAGAACATTATCCAGGCATGCAATCAGATAGGCCGCAATATCAAAGCTCCAAAGTACAACTCTATCAGTGAAGATTTGCTTTGTGAACTTAACAGAACTGTTTTGCGTGATATGCCGGTTGAAAAGGAAATTAAACCCGGCGTTTATCGTAGTCATCGGGCAGGTGTTGGCGGATACCGTGCTCCTGAGGCATCGGATGTGCCGGCTTTGATGGAAGCGTTTTGCAACTGGTTAAAAAATCTTAATATTGAAACAGAACATCTCGATAAGGTAATTGCCGGAACGATAACAGCAATAGCGACGCACCTTTATATTGCTCTTATTCACCCATTCGGCGACGGTAATGGTCGAACCGCCCGCTTAATGGAATTTATGATTTTACTCTCATCAGGCGTGCCTTCGCCTGCGGCTCATTTATTAAGCAACCATTATAATCTAACCCGCACAGAATATTATCGTCAGCTTGATAAGGTCAGCAAAACCAGCGGTGATGTTCGGGATTTCTTTACTTATGCAATACAAGGATTTCGGGACGGCCTGCAGGATGTTATTAACGTTATTATCGAACAAGTTCAAATAGTTTCATGGGAACATTATGTCTTTGAGCGGTTCAGGGAACTGCCTGATAACGACGCTTCAAAACGACAGAGAAGCTTACTTATACAGCTTTCCCGCCAGGCAAAGCCATTGGCTCGAAATGAGATTGAAAAACTGACTGCTAAGATTTACCTTGACAGAGGTAAAACTAAAAATTCATTTACTAGAGATTGGAATTCTCTGCGGAGGACCAACTTGATTATTGAAAAAGATGGCAAATATTCTCCAAATTTCTTTCTTATTCTTAACAGATTGCCGTTTAGTCTGTAATTTGACCCCTGAATTCTGTATTCTTTTCCCATTGCACCATAACAAAAACGCTCTATAATAATTCTCATAATGGACTATCACAGCAGGAAGCTGCGTTTCTGGGCGGCGGTGGGGGCAGTTATCTGTATTTTTCAATATTCGGTTCTGGCGGAAGGATATTACTCATTCGGCAGAACCATCAATAAATCGTTCGGCGACCCGAACGAAGAAAACATCATGCTGGTGGAAAACATCTTTGTGCCGATAGAAGGCAGTATCATTGATATAGACCTGGCGCTGAATATTGAGCATACAAGTATCTGTGACCTGCAGATTTATCTTCAAAGTCCTGCCGGTACACGTGTCTGTATTAACAGTTATGATGTATCCGGTGTTAATAAGTTTGAACCCAACAGAGCTAATTTTTACTGGACGATTTTTGACGCTGAAAGTCCCTTTAGCATTAACAGCGGCAAGCCCCCCTATACCGGCTTGTATCGCCCCAACGGTCCTGACAGTCTGACTGACTTTTACAATCAACAAAGTTTTGGCACCTGGCAGGTCAGGATTAAAGATGCAGTACTTGCTGATACAGGCACCTTCAAGGGTGTGAGACTGGATTTTCATATCAATCCCGAACCTTCAACCATATTGTTGTTTGGGGTTTTCGCTGCAATCGGTATTTCTTTGGGCAAATCAAGACCGGTTTAAAACTACAGAATTACACTTCCATTGGCCGATAATATCCTACATAACAGATACTCGTATTTTGTGTTTACAATGCAGAATTTGGTTTTTTATAGGACTTTTCGCAAAACTTTTATGAGGTGAGAGGTTGAAAGCTAAAAAGAACAAATTAAGCAGAACCGCCCTGCTGGTTTTCGCCCTTATGGTGGTAGTGGTGTTATTTTTTAGTTGTGTAAGTTTTAATATGGGAGATTTTCCCAGCAAATATGTCTGGCCGAATAATCATCCCGCCGCCAACTGGTGCGGTTCTGTGGGAGCATTTTTCGCATATTATCTGATGTATTATGTCGGGCCTGGTGTTTTTGTGCTGCTTTGCGCCTGTGCTGTCGCGATTGTCTGGCAATTGAGCAATAAAGAAATAAAACAGATGGTTCTTCGTCTCATCGGCCTTATTCTGGTTACCACCGCCGTCTCATCAATAATTTATATGTTTCGACCTTTCCCTGCAGATTCTTTTCCGACCGGCAGCGGCGGCATACTCGGAAGTGCGATAACTTTGTTTCTCAGAAAAAATTTTTCTCTCTTGGGTTCTGCGATAATCGTCGCAAGCGGTCTTATAGTGGGGGCAATTCTGCTTGCCGATACGCTTGTTATGCACCTGCTGCACCTGTGCGGTATTGTGCTGACACGTGCATTCGGGATATTTGCACCTGCCTGGTATGCAGCAAGACAGCATTCCCACAGGCTCAGTGAAATATGGCAGAAGCTCAGTGCGAGGAAGCCTGCCTCTACGGTTGCAGAGCTTCTGGCTGAGGAAGCGGAACAATTAGAGCAGCAGCAATCTCATCAGACTGTAAAAGTTGACGAAGCGATTGAAGGTCATCTTGAAAAGAGACCTGCAGCAGTCATAAAATCAGGCAGGCCGCCGGAGCCGGTTTACGAATCCGAGAATTTTGATGGTTTCCAGCTTCCCGGCCTTGAGCTTTTGACGGAGCCGGAACGCAGTTTTGGTTCTGCGCAGGAAAAAATTATCAGGGCCAAATCGGCGGCCCTTGAGCAGGTATTGAACGAGTTCGGCATAGAAGCTCATACCGTTGGTTCAGAGCCGGGCCCGACAATAACGATGTTCGAGCTGGCCCTTGCTCCCGGTGTAAAGGTAAGCCAGATATCAAACCTGTCGAATGATATTGCGCGTGCACTGGGAGCCCCCGCTGTTCGCGTAGTTGCTCCGCTTCCCGGCAGGCACACAATCGGCATTGAAGTGCCGAACAGCCAGAAAGAAACTGTAAGGATAAAGGACCTCGTCATTCGAGCAGGCGATTCATACAAGAGAATGGAGATACCTTTATTTTTGGGCAAGGACTCTTCGGGACAAGCGATTGTTTCCGACCTGACCGATATGCCTCATTTGTTGATTGCCGGCACAACCGGTTCCGGCAAAAGCGTCTTTATCAACAGTATTATTATGAGCATCATGCTGACAAAATGCCCCGACGAAGTGAAGCTCGTTCTGGTTGACCCGAAGATGGTCGAGATGACAGCTTTTTCAAAGATACCGCATCTGATGGCCCCTATAGTTACTGAAGTCAGGCAGGCCGAGCAGATATTCGAATGGGCCACTGTAAAGATGGACGAAAGATATGCCCTTTTTGCCGAGACGGGAGTAAAGAACATCGCTGGCTACAACGCCCTCGGCGCAGAGGAAATTATACGCAGACTTAATCCTCAAAGTCCCGAAGAGGAGGCCAGAATTCCGAAAAAGCTGCCTTATTTTGTGATTGTAGTCGACGAGCTTGCCGACCTTATGATGACCTCTTCAAAAGAGATAGAAGGCTACATCGTCCGAATCGCACAGAAAAGTCGGGCTGTGGGCATTCACATAGTTCTTGCGACCCAGCGTCCACAGGCTACGGTTGTTACGGGCCTAATTAAAGCAAACCTGCCCAGCAGGATAAGTTTTCGCGTTGCGACGCGGCTGGACAGCCGGATAGTTCTCGACCAGAACGGTGCTGAGACCCTGCTGGGCCAGGGCGATATGCTGTTCCTCAAGCCCGGCACGAGTGAGCTTATTAGAGCACAGGGCGCGTTTGTCGATGAAGTTGAAGTTCGCAGAGTGGTTGGCCATCTGACCGAGCAGGCCGAACCTCAGTTCCATCCTGAACTAATGCAGCTGAACAGAGTCGACGCCGGCGAGGCAAGTTCAGATGAGTTGTTTGATGATGCCGTTAGAATCATACTCGAATCACAGCGAGGCAGTGTTTCTTTGCTGCAGCGAAAGCTCAGTATAGGTTATGCCCGCGCCAGCAGGATAATCGAGGTAATGGCGGCAGTCGGAATACTCGGCGAGTACAAGGGCAGCCAGGCTCGTGAGGTTCTGATGACGCTCGAGGAATATGAGCGCCTGCGCCAGCAGATGGAGGCAGATAGAAAAGCCGGCTATTCTGATTTACAGGACCAGGCGGATTCAGACGATGATAAGGATGAACTTGCAGATACCGACAAGGAACAACATCCGGTCAAAGAGGTTGACTATGGCTCTTCGCCTGTCCGACAGCAGCAGAGCATTATAAATTCTTAAGTCTGACTTTTTGAGAATTGTCCTTTGCCGCAGGATTTACCACAGAATACAAAACAATGTCCTTATTGTGCCGAGACGATTCTGGCCGCAGCGATAAAGTGTCGCTATTGCGGCGAATTTTTGAACAGACCAATTAAAACATCCGCAGAATTTCCGGAACTGAAAGCTCCGGGCTCACAGCAGCCGGGTAATGTTGAACAAACAGCCCCGCTTTTCGAAGCATCGCCTTCATTGTGGATACTTTTCCCGGATTTCCTGAAAATAATTTTCCTGATTGCGGTTCTGTATGTTCTTGCATTCTGGCCGGTAAAACAGCTGCTTACAGACCTTAAGCTTTCCACACAGGCAATTGCAGCCATAGAAAAGTACAGAGTCATTGCGGGCCTGGCACTGATGGCTGTGGTAGTTCTTGTCTTCTTCTATAAAATTATCAGACTTAAAAATGTTCGTTATCGCGTAACCGCCGACCGGATTGAATGGTCGAGGGGAATTCTTGAAAGGCGTATAGACAATATTGATATGTTTCGTATAGTTGACCTGCGTTTATATCGAAGTTTTTCTGATTGTCTGGTTGGTATAGGAACGGTGGTGCTGATTACAACTGACAAGACCGACCCTGAATTCAGATTCGAAAAAATTCACAGACCGAAACAGCTTTACGACACAATCAAAAAGGCAAGCCTCGATGCTGACACAAAACGTGGCGTCGTTCACCTCGAATAAACCCCCACACCTATTTGCATCGCCCAAGAAAGTTTTCAATATGCTACCAAAACTGTCTTTACACACCCTTTGTTTACCCTACCATAGTGCAAATAGGTGTGGGGGTAAATCCTCTTGAAACATCGGCATTTCTGCTGTAAAGTATTCTCAACCGAAAATTTAAGTCCTGCGCCCGTAGCTCAATTGGATAGAGTCGCGGACTTCGAATCCGAAGGTTGCAGGTTCGAGTCCTGCCGGGCGCGTTAGCGAGCGGTAGGACTCGAACCTCAAAAGGTGCGGGAAAAGAATTTTCCCGCCTGTTGGGGTGACAGGGAGCGAAGCGACCGCCAGAGGGGCGGAGCCCCTATGGAAATTTGCGAAAGCAAATTTTGGTTCAAGGCCGAAGGCCGGAGTCCTGCCGGGCGCGTTTTGCATAGCCACAAAGGCACTAAGTTTTCTAATATATATTTTTCTTTGTGCCTTCGTGTCCCCCGCCTTCGCGAGGGCAGGCTTGGTGGCTAAATTTTTTAAAGGAAAAACAATGGCTCAGGTTCCGCCGGTTGCTCTGTCGACTATAATCTGCGAACGAGTACTGCTCGATGCGCCGACTAAAACCTCAAGTGTAATCGGAATAATAGACAGAATTCTCTCACCACAGTATCCGATAAGATTTCCGCGACTGTTCTTCTTTGCCGAAATGACCAATGGACACAACACAACCGAACTTGAAGTTCGGATTGTCGACGTACAAAATGATGAAAAAATCCTCATTCAGCGAAAAACAAAAGTTAAATTCCCGGATGTAAAGAGCATCGTATCGGTCATAATTGCTTTTGAAGGCCTTGCCTTCGACCATCCCGGCGAATACTGCTTTCAGCTTTTCGCAGCGGGACAAATCCTAACCTCAAGGAGACTGGTATGCCTGTTAGTCCACAAGCCGCCGGTAAATGACAATGAACAACAAAAAAATCCAAATACCTGACTTTGGCGAGCTCAGTCGAGTCGAAAAAGAACTTGTATTCAAAGCCAGCCGAAGCTCAGGGCCCGGCGGACAGAATATAAACAAGCTCAACACTAAAGTTGCTGTTATCCTCGATATCAAAAATTGCGATTGTTTAGACAGCAAACAAAAAGAAATCATCCTCAAAAAACTTGCCGCCAGATTAACAAAAGACGGCAGATTGATTGTAGAAAGCCAGAAGTTCAGAACACAAAAAGCCAATCGTGATTCTGCTGTTGAAAAATTAATATCACTTATTGAAAACGCATTGAAAAAACCAAAGATAAGAAGACAAACAAAACCCGCCAGAACCGCTGTTGAAAAAAGACTCAAATCTAAAAAAATAAAAAGTGATTTAAAAAAGCAGAGACAAAAGAATATTTCTATGCAATGACCGTTATATTACTGCATATTTTCGGTTTGTCGCACGGCGCGTGAATAAAAATTATCTTTAGTCAGCAGCTCAGCCGGGCTGCCCTGCTCAATTATTCTGCCGTCCTCAAGAATGATAACCCGGTCAACGTTTCTTATCGTCGAAACCCTGTGTGCAACAACAAAAGTCGTTCTGCCTTTCATAAGCCTGTCGAGCGCAAGCCTGACCTTTTCCTCCGACTCAATATCGAGCGAGCTTGTGGCTTCATCGAAAATAATAACCTTCGGGTCCCTGACAATAGCCCGTGCTATCGCAAGCCGCTGCATTTGTCCGCCTGAAAGTTTAAGGCCGTCGGCGCCGATATTGGTGTAAATTCCCTCGGGCAAATCCTCAATAAAATCATAAGCGTCCGCCGCTTTAAGAGCGTCTATTACCTGTGCCGGCGAAATATCCTTATCGCCATAAGCAACGTTTTCATAAACGCTGCCGGAAAAGAAAACGCTTTCCTGCGTTACAACTCCCACAAATTTGCGGTAAGTCCGAAGGTCCATCTCCATAATATCTTTGCCGTCGATAAACAGCCTGCCGCTGTCGGGCCTGACAAACCCAAGCACAAGCGAAAGAACGGTGGATTTACCAGCGCCGCTTGGGCCGATAAATGCTACGGACTGTCCCTGCTCTACGGTAAGCGTAAAATCCTTCAATGCATGCCGGGAAGTATCGGGATATTGATAGCTGACATTTACAAATTCAAATTTGCCGTCGATTTTGTCAAAAGGCTTTTTGCCGCTGTTTTCCTCAAGGTCGCCTGATTCGAGCACCTCGTAAATCGAGTCTATCGATTCAGCCGCCTGACTAAGTTGCGGCAGCGTTCCTATAGCCACAAGTATCTGGCTCGTAAGCGTAAGAAACATCGAATTAAAAAGGACTATATCGCCGATGCTTATGTGGCCTTTGATACCTGCGTAAACTGAGCCGGCGATAAATGTTATATGTATTATTGACATTGTTACCCACGCCGACGAGCCAAAGATGGCGGTGAGCGTATCGAAATGCATTCCCCTTCGAAAAACAGCGGAAATTTTCGACTCGACTTGATTTACCTCAAATTCCTCAAGACCATGTGCGCGCGTTATCGGTATCATATTCAGCATATCGTTCATCGATGAGCTCATCGTCTCGATGGCGTAACGGTAGCTTTTAGCGCTTTTTCTTATACTTTTTGTAAAAGCCTGCCTGATTATTACGACAATCGGAACGGCGACAAGAAAGAACAACAGCGCTACTGGCTTGCGAATGGCTATGGCCGTAATGGCTATCGTAACCTGGCACAGGAATCCGAATATTTGCTCGGCGAGAATTCGAGGAGTCTGCTCGACTATTTCTATATCCCTTATGACTTTAGAGTGAAGTTTCCCGATGTTTGATTTGTTATGATACAGCAAAGACAGTTTTTGAAGCTGTCTGCACAGGTCTGTTCTGAGCTGCAAACTTATTCCCCGCATAACACCGCTGAGCATCCTGGCGTATATAATATGCGTAGGAATATTCTGAAGCGTCAGAAGAGCAATAAAAATAAAGTAATAAAGAAGTTTTATAACCCTTTTGGGGTCATTCCCAGCCGCAAGGTCTATCATAAAAGCGGTAATTATTGGAAGCAGCCACGCGGGAGAAGCCTTTATCAGATAAAAAACGAACATGACAATAAGCCTGCGCCAGCGGGGTGCAAGCAGCAGTTTATAACTTTTAAAAAGGTTTCTTTTCGAATCGCGTTTCATATAAAGCCTGTCAGAATGTTATCCTGAAATCATTGCAGGAGCTGTCAACGGGTATTTGCTGCGACTGGACATCTCTTACCGAGAAGGTTTCCTGCAAATCACGGATACAATCGTCAATATCGTCAGGGCTACCCTGGAGAAGCATCTCAACCCTGCCTTCGGATGTATTGCGAACAAAACCTGTCAGATTATAACGCATCGCGACCCGCTCGGCGGTAAATCTGAAACCTACGCCCTGAACGGAACCTGAAAAAAATATATGTTTCGCAATTTCTGCCATTGAGTTTCTCTTTCGCTTGAAGTATAATACAAACAACCTCTTTTGGCAACCGCACAAAGTACGTCAGTCCATCGGGAATGATATTAACGTGAAAAATATTAAAAAACCAACAAAAAGAGAAGAGCAGATTTATCAGCTTACAACGCTGGTGGCCGGCGGCTTTGCGCTCGGAGAGGTGCTGGATAAACTCTCGCGGGCCGCTGTGGAAATCACAGGGACCTCCGCCTGCTCGATAAGGCTGCTCGACGACGAAACCGGCGAACTGAAAATGAGAAGCACCTTCGGACTGAGCGAAGAATACAGAAATAAAGGCCCGGTCAACAAAGATGACCCCGTTATCAAAGACGCTTTTGTGGGCGAAGCTGTCATCATCGACAATATGAGAACCGACCCGCGGGTAAGATACAAAGAAGCTTCAAAAAAAGAGGGTATCGTCAGCCAGCTTACCGTCAAGATGCAGTTCAAAGACAAACCCATCGGCGTACTGCGGCTTTACAGACCAAAACCAGGCGGATTCACAGAAGATGATATCACGCAGGCAAGGTCTGTGGCCTCGCAGTGCGCTGTGGCAATTACCAATGCAAAATACTATGCAAAGGCAATTCAGGGCGAACAGGTCGCACAGCAGGTGAAGCTGGCCGGCATCATTCAGAGAAGAATGATACCCCAGGCCGCTCCGAAAATGCCGCAACTCGATATCGCCGCCGCATATAAACCATGCTTCGGCATTGGCGGTGATTTGTACGACTTCATCAAACTCGACGAACAAAATCTCGCTATCGCTGTTGCTGATGTCATCGGAAAAGGGATTCCAGCCGCCCTTATGATGAGCTCATTCCGGGGAATGATACGTGCCTACGCTGACGGCGGACACCGGAGACACTCCATGACTGAAATCATTCAAAAACTTAACGCCACCGCCTGCCACGAATGCATAGACGGAGAATTTATTACCCTGTTTTACGCAATTATCAACACAAAAGAAAAAACCATCACCTACTGCAACTGCGGACATGAGCCGGCACTGCTGGCCAGAGAGGGAAAAATCAGAGAACTCAAAAAAGGCGGACTGGTCTTCGGAGTTATAAAAGATGCCGTCTATGAAATAGAAACTGTCGAATTTAAAACAGATGACCGTCTGCTGTTCTATACCGATGGCCTCATCGATGCAGTTAATTTCGATGGAAAAATCTGGGGCATACAGAACCTGTACAAAACATTCAGACAGTGCGCAACGGGCACTGCTCAGGAAATTGTAAACAATATCCTTGCTTACAGAAGACGCTTTATCGGTCTTGCACGTCAGACAGACGATACAAGCATTGTGGCAGTCCGAATTACAAAATAGACCCCCACACCAATAGCTGGTGGAAGGGAAAAGATGATATTGTTGTGAGAAGAAAAAATGAAGATAGAATTTGTAACAAAAATAATATATTGGTGTGGGGGTAAATGACTAAGCTGACAATCACAATCGATGGCCCTGCGGGCAGCGGGAAAAGCACAACGGCAAGATTGCTCGCCGAAAAAATCGGTGCCGCTTTCCTCGACACCGGCGCAATGTACAGAGCTGTAACTCTCGCTGCAATGCAGAGCCGCTCCGACCTCAACAATGTCGAGGCTCTCGAAAAACTAATCGATAGCACTAATTTCAAATTCGATATCAACAATTCCCATTCGCCGCGGTGCGACCGCGTCGCAACGGGAATGACCGTAAAAATAAATAATAAGGATATTACCGAACAAATCAGAGACCCGAAAGTTACAGAAAATGTGTTCTTTATAGCTTCAGTGCCGTCTTTGCGCAACAGACTCGTAGAAATGCAGCGAAATTTCGCCGAAAAATATCAAAAAATCGTAACTGAAGGCAGAGACCAGGGAACTATTGTTTTTCCAAATGCCGACTATAAATTCTTCCTTACCGCCGAGGCCGCCCATCGCACAAAAAGACGGGCCAAGGAAATGATTGAGAAAGGCCTTGAGGTTGATACGGCAAAACTCCGGAAAGAAATTGAAAACAGAGACGCTGCCGATAAAAACAGAGATACCGGGCCCCTCGTGCCGGCAAAAGACGCTATAATCATTGACAATACAAACCTTACACTTAAGCAGACTGTAAATGAAATTCTTAAAATCATTAATAAAAACGATTAAAAAAACTCTAAGCTTCTCCTGGTATTTTACATGGTGCTGGGCGTGCAGATTCTTCTGCGTGCTGTTCTTTCAGCCCAGAACTTTTAACCCCACTTACATTCCCAAAAAAGGCGGCTTCTTGTTAGTATCCAATCACCAAAGCTTCGTTGACCCGATGTTCAGCGCTACTCCTATATCACGGCAGTGCTGCTTCGCTGCCAGAGATAGTCTCTTTGAAATTCCTTTCTTCGGCAGATTCGTCCATTCATTTAACGCCATACCATTAAAAAGAGGACAGGCTGACCTGACCGCCATGAAAATCTTCATCGAAAAACTCAAGGATGGTTTCGGCCTTGTCCTGTACCCTGAGGGAACGCGAACCAGCGATGGAAAAATCGCAGAAATAAAACCGGGTTTCTGTCTTTTGGCCCGCAGGACAAACGTACCCGTCATTCCAGCGGTTATCGACGGCGCTTTCGAGCGCTGGCCAAGACATAAAAAATTCTTCTCACCAGGAAAAGTCTTTGTAATTTACGGAAAACCCATACCGCCCGAAATTATCGTTGAACTGGGCGATAGACAGTTCGCTGAATACCTGACTAAAATCCTCAGAGATATGCAGACGCAGCTCAGATTAAAAGTTGGAAGAAAACCTTTCGATTATGAGGATGATGAAAAATGAATCCCGCACCTTCTTTCAGTTCAATCTTCTTTAAACCTGTTGTAATTCTATTTTTTAACCGGTTATATGCTTTTCCAAAATGTTTTACTGAATATTTAGAAGGTGCGGGATGAAAGTCATTGTTGCACAAGGCTGTGGATTCTGTCCGGGCGTAAAAAATGCTATAAAGATCGCTCAGCAAACTCTGGCAAAAAGAAAAAACGTCTACAGCCTTGGCGAAATCATCCACAATAAAGACGTCGTCAGACAACTGGCACGGGCAGGACTTAAAATCGCCAAAAATGTCGAACAGATACCCCCCGCGCTTTCTTGCGAAAGCAAGAGCGGGGGCACCGTTATAATCCGTTCCCACGGGGCCTCCGAACAACAGCTAAAACAAATCCGAAAAAAAGGCCTCAAAGTAGTCGATGCGACCTGCGTTCTCGTAAAAAGAGTCCAAAAAATCGCCAAATCCCTGCACAGACAGGGATACAATGTCGTTATTATCGGCGATAAAGGACACCCTGAAGTGCAGGCGGTAATCGGCTCAGCCCCAGATATCGCCGTCATAGGAGACAAAACCGATATTAATAGCCTCGGGAAAAACAAAAGGTTAGGGGTCGTCTGCCAAACTACTCAAAGCCCTGAACTTTTTGCAAAAATGATAGCCCAAATCGCAAAAACCAGCTTTTCTGAGCTGAAAGTAATAAACACCCTCTGCAGAGAGGCCATAAAAAGACAGACCTGCGCCATCCAGTTATGCAGACAGGTTGATATTATGTTCATACTCGGCGGCCTGCACAGTGCAAATACCAGAAAACTGGCTGAATTGTGCAAAAGATACAATACTAAAACCTTTCATTTGCAAAATTGGAAAGAACTTGATAAAAGTATTCTTTTCGGTAACAATATCGCCGGCGTAACGGCAGGAGCTTCTACGCCGCAATGGATTATCGACGAATTCGTGGAAAACTTGCGAAAGTTCGATACCAGAAAAAAGAAAAAATAAATCCCCACACCTATTTACACTGTGGTCGCGCAAAGAAAGCCGAGCAGAAGCAGCTTTGCTGGTAAATTCAAAATTCTCTTGGCCAATGCAAATAGGTGTGGGGGTAAAGACAGGCACTGCTATTCAGGGACAGATACGCATTGGCTGGAGAAGGTCAATGCGTTTTTATATCGTCTATGCAAATTGTGCGGCGTCGCACAACAGTTGATGCGTTTAAAGCGGATGTGGAGGACGCAACGGCTGATTAAGGTACTCCACTAAAAATAAGGAAGGTATTATGGTTGACAGAAATATTATCAGAAAATTAGGGTTTACCCCTGAAGAACTTGACTCCAGGGTAAATGAACTGTTTGGTGACGCAGAAAACGAACTCCTGTTAGAAGCACTTGAAAAGAAAGTCGACGCCCTGGCGCCGGGAAACATCCTCAAAGGCAGAATCCTTCAGCAAATCGGAAATGATGTAATCCTCGAAATCGGCCTGAAAAGCGAAGGCGTTGTCGACGTCTCAGAATTCGACGACCCGCAGGAAATCCAGCCGGACAACGAAATAGAGGTACTCCTCGAAGAAGTTGACTCCGGCGGACTTATCCTGCTGAGCAAAAGAAAGGCTGACAGAATCAGAGGCTGGGAACGTATCGTCTCGACAAAAAAGGAAGGGGATGTCGTAAAAGGCATCGTTATTCGAAGAATCAAAGGTGGGCTGCTCGTCGATATCAGCGTGCCTGTTTTTCTGCCGGCTTCGCAGGTAGATATCAGAAAACCCGGCGATATAAGCAGATTCATCGGCCAGGAAGTCCAGTGCGAAATACTGAAAATCGATACTGAAAACAAAAACATCGTTGTCTCAAGAAGAAAAATCATCGAAAAAGCACGCGCCGCCAGCAAAGAAAAACTCCTCGCAGAAATAGAGGTCGGACAGAGGAGATTGGGCACCGTCAAAAACATCGCGGATTTCGGCGTCTTTGTCGACCTCGGCGGACTCGATGGCCTGCTGCATATATCAGATTTAAGCTGGGGAAGGGTCTCACATCCATCAGAAATTGTCCAGCTCGACCAGGAAATCGAATGCGTGGTCATCGGCATCGATAAGAAAAATGAAAAGGTTTCGCTCGGACTAAAACAGAAAAACCCAAGCCCATGGGAAAACATCGAAGCAAGATATCCAATCGGCGCAAAGGTAAAAGGCACTGTGGTAAACATTATGAACTACGGTATCTTCATAAGACTCGAAGAAGGCGTCGAAGGTCTCGTGCATATCAGCGAAATGAGCTGGACAAAAAAAATCAATTACCCCGGAGACCTTTACAAACTCACAGACAAAATAGAAATCGTTATACTCGACGTCAATAAGGAAAAACAGGAAATATCGCTCGGAATCAAACAGCTCGAAACAAATCCATGGACAATCGCTTCACAGAAATATCCCACAGGAACTGTCGTAACCGTAAGGGTCACAAGCCTTACGAACTACGGCGCATTCGTCGAAATTGAACCGGGTATCGACGGACTAATCCATATCTCGGATATAAGCTGGACAAAAAAATACAACCATCCGGGTGAAGCCCTGCAGAAAGAACAACAAATAAAATGCGTCGTCCTCGAAGTCGACGAAGACAAACAGCGAATATCACTGGGCATAAAACAGCTTACTGAAGACCCTTGGCTGCACGCGATACCGGAAAAATATCTGCCGGGACAAATTGTAAAAGGCACTGTTACAAAAATAACCAACTTCGGCGTCTTCGTCGAGCTTGAGCCCGACCTTGAAGGATTGCTCCACATCTCTGAAATAGCAGACCACAAAATAGACAGCCCGCAGGATGTCATAAAACCTGCTCAGGAAGTCGAGGTAAAAATCCTGAGAGTCGACAGCGATTCGAGAAAAATCGGCCTGTCTATGCGAAGAGTCAAATGGGCTGAAGAAGACCAGAAACACTCCGCCCCGCTGCCCCAACTTGCGTCGGAAGACGCAGGGGCCAGTGAAAAACCACAATCGCAGCCCGGTCCGACTTCGGCAAGCTCAGCCGAGTCGCAGCCAGAAAAAGGCAGCCTTGACGGGCTTCAAATTCCACAGACGGATATACCACAGGAAACAGAAGAATCCGACTCGTCGGACAAGTCCAAAAGCGACACCGGTAACACAGAATAGGTACAACCTTAAAAACTTCAAAGGCCGTTTTCAGTTGAAGAAAACGGCCTTTTTGCATCTCAACAGACACCCGCTTTTAGACGATATTAATCCCGCACCTATTTGCATTATAGCAGTGAATGGGAAATTGAATTCCCGCACCAGAACTTTTGGTGTGGGGATTATCGGACTAATATTTCTAAAAAGTTCTATATTTTCGGTACAACTATACAAATAGGTGCGGGAAAAAATGATAGTATTCGATGAAACAATAAAAGACTATCTGACAGAAATCGATGAAGCACCACTCCTGACCTGGCAGCAGGAATATGAACTTGCAGAACAAATCATAGACCATAACGACCCCCAGGCCAGAGACCGGCTCGTCAGAAGCAACCTCAGACTTGTCGTTAGTATCGCAAAAAGATTTGCCACAGGCCGGTTGCCGCTGAGCGACATTATAGAGGAAGGCAACTTAGGACTTATCCGTGCGATTGATTCCTTCGACACTTCCGTCGGAGTCCGGTTCAGCACCTATGCAGCATGGTGGATAAAACAGAGTATTAAACGTGCACTTCTGCTCGACAGCGGCCCCATATCAGTGCCGACATATATGGTTGAACTCGTCAATCAGTACAGACAGGTCATCGCCGACCTTCAGGCAAAACTTGCCGATAACCCCACACCCCCCACACCTGCACAAATAGCAGAAGAAATGAAACTGCCTGTAAAAAAAATAATGGCTATAAAGGAAATCGTCGACTCCATAAACACTCCCCTGCAGGCTGAATCTTCGCAAACAAATCAAAGTCTCGAAGAAACAATGCCGGCCGCATCCGGACCGCTTCCGGAAGACGAGCTGACCGGAACCGAAGAACTCCACAAACTCGTCAAAATGCTCGACAGGCTCGAAAAAAGAGAAGCCGAAGTGCTCAAACTCCGATTCGGAATCAACGGCACAGAACCGTTGACATTGAAGCAGATAGGTGCTAAACTCGGACTGACCCGTGAGAGAGCAAGACAGCTTCAGCAAGGCGCCTTAAAACAGCTTAACGAACTTATGAGCTACGAGTAGACCCCCACACCAATGTATTGGTGTGAGGGGTAGAACTTCTCGGCTATCAAAGTGGAAAAAAACAAGGTAAATCTAACCAAATACATCCGTAGCATACCTGACTGGCCCAAAAAGGGCATTCTGTTCCGGGATATTACACCGCTACTGGCCGATAGAAAGGCTTTTGCTGCCGCTGTGGAAGCTCTGGCCGGCAGGTATGAGGACAAAAACATCGACTACGTTGCAGCCGTCGAAGCCCGAGGTTTTATCTTCGGCGCAGCTGTCGCTGAAAAACTCGGCGCAGGTTTTGTGCCTATCCGAAAAAAGGGCAAGCTCCCATATAAAACCGAATCAGTCACTTATGACCTTGAATATGGAGTCGATACGCTCGAAATTCACAGCGACGCCGTCAAAAAAGGCTCAAAGGTCCTTATGATTGACGACCTGCTCGCAACCGGAGGAACTATGGCTGCCGCATGCAGACTCATCGAAAAAATCGGCGGTAACGTGGAAGGAATCGCCTTTCTTGTCGAACTGAAAGACCTTAACGGCCGAGAAAAAATAAAAAATTACGACATCTCCGCTGAAATCGTGTTTTAGCTTTTTCTTTCTATAAATTTTGTCATGCAGAAAATCAAGGTAAAAATCCCGGCTTGTCCCAAAAGCAGCTATACAATAGTCATCGGCGCCGAATTTCTGCCGACGGTGCTTTTGCAGATTAAAAAACTTCTGCCGCAAAGAGAGCTGTTTTTAATTACAGATGCAAATATTGCCAAAACAAAGCATCTTAAAAATCTGACAGGAAAACAGAATCTGCCCTGTTACGTAATTACTCCTGCAGGCGAAAAATCAAAAAATATAAAAACCGTCACAAAAATCATGGAAGAAATGGAGAAAAGAGCGCTCGGCAGGGATTGTGCAGTAATTGCACTTGGCGGAGGGACTGTCGGCGATGTCGCAGGCTTCGTCGCCGCTATTTACAAAAGAGGCGTGCCCGTTGTTCAGATACCTACTACCACCGTTTCACAGGCAGATTCAGCCATCGGAGGCAAAACAGGCGTCGATTCATCCATCAGCAAAAATGCCTATGGAGTATTCCGGCATCCGGCCGCTGTATTCATCGATGTAAGCATATTAAAAACACTCGATGACAGACAGTTCAATGCAGGACTGGTCGAGTCTATCAAACACGCCCTGATTGCAGATAAAGATTATTTCACTTACCTGCAAAATAATCTCAATGATATTCTTGCCGGAAAATACAAATCGCTTGAATACATCGCTGCTAAAAACTGCCGAATAAAGGCCGTCGTCGTCGAGGACGACCCTTATGAAAAAAATAAAAGGAGAATCCTCAACTACGGCCATACTATCGGGCACGCTGTAGAATCTGCAAGCAATTATAAACTCCTGCACGGGCAAGCCATCGCAATCGGAATTATCGCTGCAAACATCATCGAGCAAAAACTTGGCCTCGGCAACAAAAAAAGACTCGAAATACTGAAACAACTTTTCAAAAAACTTGATATTAATCTCAAGATACCAAAAGCAATCACTAAACGGCAAATTATTGGTATAATCAGCAGAGATAAAAAAGCCGTTCGAAAATGGCCGCGATTCGTGCTGCTCGAAAAAACCGGCAGGGCATTGTGCAAAAACGGCGATTACGCGCATCAGGTAAGCCGTAAAATCGTCGAAGAAACTATAGATATTTTATTAAAGCAAAAATTTTGAGGATACACCCTCACACCAATTGAATAACGATATGTATTATGTATATGTTTTAAAGAGCAAAAAAGACCATAATTTTTACATAGGCTCCACTAATGACCTGAAACGCAGATTGGGCGAACATAACTCAGGATTGGTTTTTTCTACAAAATCAAGAAAACCATTGGAATCAATTTATTATGAAGCATATAATACCGAAAATGACGCAAGAAAAAGAGAGCATAATTTGAAATTGCGCTCCAGGGCTTTTGCTCAGTTAAAAAAACGAATTAAAGAAAGCAGCGAAATATAATAATTGGTGTGAGGGTAAATGTTCAGAGAAAAAATCAAGGTTCTCGACTGCACTATCAGGGACGGCGGTTTGATAAACAACCATTATTTCACGGACGAATTCGTTCGGGCTGCATATAAAGCGCTCTCAGAGGCAGGGATAGATTATATGGAGATGGGTTATCGCTCCAGCAAAGTGCTTGCACCGGAGACCGATTATGGCCCTTGGAAATACTGCGACGACGAGAAAATCAGCCGGATTATAGACGGTATCGAATCAAATACCAAAATCTCCATCATGGTCGATGCACATCGCGTCAAAGACCAGCAATTCAAGCCCGTTGACCAGAGCCCGGTTGATATGATACGAGTCGCCACATACGTAAAAGACATCGATAAAGCTATCGCTATGCTGAATATCGCTCACGACCTCGGTTATAAAACCACCGTAAATATAATGGCAGCATCTACTGAGGTTGAAAAAGACCTCATCGAGGCGCTCGACCAGGTTGCCCAGGCGCCTGCTGATGTCGTGTATCTCGTTGACAGCTATGGTTATTTTTACTGCGAACAAATCGAGTATTTGGTCAAACTCTACAGACAGCACCTGCCGCCGGAAAAGGAAATCGGCATCCACTGCCACAACAACCAGCAGCTTGCATTTGCCAACACAATCGAGGGAATCATCCACAACGCTAATTTCGTCGACGCCTCGCTCTATGGCATCGGAAGAGGCGCGGGCAACTGCCCGCTTGAGCTGATTATGGGCTTTCTGAAAAACCCGAAATTCAGCCTGACACCTATCCTGAAAATCATAGAAGATTATATGATTCCAATGCGGCAGGAGCTTGAGTGGGGATATTTGATTCCATTTATAGTTACCGGAATACTGAACAGGCATCCGGAGTCGGCCATCTCTATGCGAAAAACAAAAGACAAGGACAAATACGCAGAATTCTACGAAAAAATACGAGATTCGCTCGGTGCTTTGTAGAAAACAATAGGCGCAACAAAAAAGGGTTCGTTCTTCTTCCGACCCCTTTTCTGTTTCACCGATTGTAAAACCTAATCTTCTTCCTTAAGTAACATTATATATAAAAACCAAAATTTATCAAAAAAAATCTGCAAAAACCGATAATTTTCCACAAAATACTACTTATTATATATCCATATTTGCCTCCTGTGGTTTATTCTCTGAGAAAACACACAAGTTCAACTTTAACGGCAGCTTAAGCAAAATAACTCGCCCCCACACCTACTTATATTATGACAGCAAGACCTAAAAATAGTCAAAATAGCCTCGGCCAGTTTTAAAAATACCTAATAATAGCGTAAATAGGTGTGGGGGCTTGCAAAAAAAGCCTCTTTTCTATAAAATCAGCCGGCTTTTAAAATCGGTCAATACCTATGTTTGATGCACTGACAGAAAAATTTAATTCCGTTTTTCGCTCTTTAACCAACCGCGGCAGGATAACCGAGGCGAATATCTCTGACGCTATGAACGACGTCCGCAAGGCCCTGCTCGAAGCTGACGTAAACTACCATGTCGTAAAACAGTTCTGCAAAGACGTAAGAGACGCTGCTATGGGCGCAGACGTCATAAAGGCTCTGCGGCCGGGGCAGGTCATGATAAAAATCGTCAATGACGAGCTGGCTAAACTAATGGGGCCGGCAGATGCAAAAATTTACTTCGTCTCACCCGGACCAACTGTAATACTCCTTGCCGGACTGCAGGGAAGCGGAAAAACCACCACCGCTGCAAAGCTCGGCAAATATATCGTCGCAAAAGGCAAAAAAACCCTTCTTGCCGCCGACGACCTGCAGAGACCGGCAGCTATCGAGCAGCTCGTAATACTCGGCCAACAGCTTAATATAGATGTTTACAGTGAACCAGACTCAAAAGACGCTATTAAGGTCGCAAAAAACGCCTTAAGACACGCTAAAGACAATGGTTACGACGTGGTTATTCTGGATACCGCCGGCAGACTCCACATCGACGAAGAGATGATGACCGAGGTCGCCAACATCGCAAAGGCAACAAGTCCTCACCAGATTTATTTAGTCTGCGACGCAATGACCGGTCAGGATGCCGTCAACAGCGCAAAGGAATTCAACGAGAGACTCGAACTGGACGGGGTAATCCTGACCAAACTCGACGGCGACGCAAGAGGCGGCGCCGCTTTGAGCGTAAAAGCCGTTACCGGCAAGCCAATCAAATTCGTCGGAGTAGGCGAAAAACTCGATAAACTCGAAGAATTTCACCCCGACAGGATGGCAAGTCAAATCCTCGGTATGGGCGATGTCATTTCGCTGGTTGAAAAGGCACAGGAGCAGTTTGACGCCGAAGAAGCCGCGAAAATGCAGAAAAAAATGGCTAAAGGCACCTTCGGCTTTGATGATTTCCTAAAGCAGATGCAAACTGTCCGGAAAATGGGTGGTTTGGCCGATATGCTCAAAATGCTGCCCGGAATGAGTGGAAAAATGGCTGGTTCCGACATCGACGAGTCGGAAATGGGAAAAATTGAGGCAATTATTCACTCAATGACACTTGAGGAAAGAAAAAAACCCGATATAATCAACCCCTCGCGCAGGAGGCGCATCGCTGCAGGTTCGGGAACAGACCAGCATGATGTCTCCGGACTTGTCAAGACATTCGAGCGAAGCAGAAATATGCTCAAGGCCCTCTCAGGAGGAGCTTTAGGAGGCTTTAAAACCCTCTTTTCTGCAGGTGGGATGGACGCTATCGGCGGTATGATGAGCCAGGGAAAGAAAATAAAGCAACGCTCAAGACGTAAGCAGAAAATAAGAAGAAAGGGCAAAATAATACGCAGGTAAAGCAGAAGTTATCGCTCAGGCAGTTTCTCGAAAAAGTCGCGCAAAAAACAGACGACAATTTCGGAAAACAGTTCAGAAGCTTTTTCGCGGATAATAAAGGCTCGGCAGAACTTGCTATGCTGGCCAGTCCAAGCGGCGATGAAATCAGCCAGCTGACAAAAGCCGTAGCCATAATGACGAAAAATGAAATAAAAAATGCTGAGCGGCTTACGGACGAACAGATAAAAAAAATTGCCGAAGATGCAAAAACAGATGCAGCCCTGTTTGCAATATTTATTAACGGTTACGCAATACATTGTAAACGTGTTTCCTCCTGACAAAGGGTTGGGAGGGAAATTGATTATAAATCGATTTATCCGCCTAAACCTTGGCGAAGGCGGAAAGGAAAAATTATGGCAGTAAAATTAAGACTTATGAGAATGGGGCGAAGACACAAGCCGTTCTTCCGCCTCAACGCCATCGAATCCCGCAACCCGCGCGACGGCAGAATCATTGAAAAGCTCGGCCACTACGACCCAATCGAAAAAAAACCTGAAAAACAACTCGTCCTCAACAAGGAAAGAATCGAATACTGGCTGAGTGTCGGCGCCGTGCCGAGTGAAACTGCTGCCCAGCTGATTGCAAAAATAGGAATCGTCAGCAAACACTATCAGCAGGGTAAGGCACAAAGAAAAAGAGCAAAACTTTCAGCTCGCAAAAAAGGCGTGCTTTTCGATACAACACAGCGATCGCAGGCAAAAAAAATCACTGAAAAGGCCGAAGCAGAGACAAAGGCCAAGGCTGAAGCAGAAGTTAAAGCCAAAGCCGAAACTGAAGCCAAAGCCAAAGCCGAGACAGAAGCTAAAGCCAAAGCCGAGGCAGAAGCTAAAGCCAAAGCCGAAACTGAAGCTAAAGCCAAGGCTGAGGCAGAAGCTAAGGCTGAGGCAGAAACAAAGGCCGAGACTGAAACAAAGGCCGAGACTGAAGCAAAGGCCGAGACTAAAGCAAAGGCTGAGCCTGAAACAAAGGCCGAGACTAAAGCAAAGGCTGAGCCTAAAACAAAGGCCAAAGCCAAGGCTGCTTCCAAACAGAAGACCCCTGAATAATAAATGTATAAAAAGCGATGAGAATAGATATCCTTACGCTTTTCCCGGAAATGTTCGATTCGCCGCTTGCCTTTTCCATACTAAAGCGTGCTCAGAAAAGCGGTATAGTCGAGATTGTTCTTTCAAATATCAGAGATTTCGCAACCAACCGCTACAGAAAGGTCGACGACAAGCCTTATGGCGGAGGAGCGGGAATGGTTATGATGTGTCAGCCTGTGTTTGATTGTCTCCAGCACGTTCAAAAACAGGACTCAAGACCCGCCCGCATTATCCTGCTTACGCCGCAGGGAAAAAAGTTCGACCAGCAGCTTGCAAAAGAACTTGCTGCAGAGCAGAGGATTATACTGATGGCCGGCCACTATGAAGGCTTTGACGAAAGGATTATAACCGGCACAGGCGCAGAACAGATTTCCATCGGCGATTATGTCCTCAGCGGCGGAGAACTGCCTGCAATGGTGATAATTGATGCGATGGTTCGACTTCTACCCGGAGCTTTAGGCGACCAAAACTCTGCCCAGGATGACTCGTTCTGCAATGGCCTGCTCGAATATCCGCAATATACAAGGCCGGAAGAATTCAAAGGTTTAAAAGTGCCGCAGGTCCTGCTCAGCGGCAATCATAACCAAATAGATAAATGGAGAAAACAGCAGGCCATCGAAAAAACTAAACTTAATAGACCCGACCTGCTGAAATAATTGAAGATTGAAAAGTTGAGGTTGCGTTATACGGTTGCGGTTGCGCAGCTCGTCACGGTTACGTTAAACGTAGAACGATGGACGAAACGAGCATCGCAACCGATAAACGAAATACGCAACCAATATAAAATTAGTGTTGATACATTGTAAAATTTAATTAGGAGTATAAACAAGTGAAAACTGAAATACTTGATTCGGTAGAAAAGAAAAATCTCAAGTCTAAAATTCCACACTTCGAGATAGGAGATACGGTCGATGTACACTGTAAAATCACCGAAGGCGACAAAACCCGCCTTCAGGTCTTTTCAGGGACTGTCATAGCCAGAAGAGGGCGGGGTATCAACGAAACCTTCACCGTTCGAAGAATCGTGGACGACGAAGGAGTCGAAAGAGTCTTCCCGTTACATTCGCCGAATGTCGTCGATGTCAAAGCCGTCCGAAGCGGAAAAACAAGAAGAGCCAAACTGTATTACCTCAGACAGCGCAGCGGAAAAAGCGTTAAGCTCCCGGAAAAACGAACCGAACATACTGCCGGCTCATAAATATTGTGCTTTTCAGAAAAAAACAAAAGCTGTCGGCCGACAGAAATCTGCTCGGAAAGTGGGGACAAAAACAGACCAAAAAGTTTCTGAAAAAAAAAGGTTATAAAACGCTCGCAGAAAATTTCTCCTGCAAAACAGGAGAAATCGACCTTATTATGGCAGACAGCAGCGGCACGGTAGTCTTTGTGGAGGTCAAGACCAGAACAAATGAAGATTTTGCTGATGCCGAGGCTGCCGTCACTACAGCAAAAAAACAAAGACTGCTAAGAACTGCAAAATTTTTCACAAAAAAATACAAACTCGAAAATCTGCCCTTACGCTTCGATGTGGTGATAATAATAGCCAATCAAAAGAACAAGCCGCAAATAAAACATTATGAAAACGCCTTTTGACCGTCAAATAACGATAAGTATCCTGATTGCTGCTGCTGTGCTTGTCTTGGCTTTCGCCTTTCAGGGCGCACGCGGCATCTGGCAGCCGGACGAAGGATATTATGTCGGCACTGCCGTGACTATGATAAAAAACGGCAATTTCCTTATCCCCAAACTGGGCGAGGAGCTTTTTCTGGAAAAACCTCCTGTGTTGTATTGGGGAACAATAGCGGCAATTAAAACTTTCGGACAAACCGAGCTGGCCTGCAGATTATTCAATGCCGTCTGTTTCACTTTAACCGCTGCCCTGACCGGTTTGCTCTCCTTTTCCTTCTTCGGCAAAAAACTAAATGCCTTCATCTGCGCTTTTATTTATGCAACTATGGCAGTCCCGTTTACCGCTGCAAATTTCGTCACGCCGGATACGCCTCTGGTCTTATGGACAACCGCCTCGATTCTGTGTTTCTCCAAAAGTCTTGACACAAACTCTCAACCCCGCCTCACAACCGTGGAGCGGGGTCAACACCGCAATTTCTTCAAAATGCTTCTGTATGCATCGCTCGGTCTCGGTTTTTTAACAAAAGGCCCCGCTGTCCTTATCCCATGTACCGGAATGCTTGCATATCTGCTGTTGACGGGGCAGACGAAAAAATTCTTTTTCACCCTATGGACGCTGCCCGGCATTTTGCTGTTTATAATAACAGGCTTGAGTTGGTACTTTTATGTGTCCGCAAAGGTGCCCGGCGCAGCAGTATATTTCTTTGACAATCAAATCTGGGGAAGGCTGGTTTCCGAAAAATATCGCCGAAATCCGGGCTTCGCAAAAGCCTTTATATATCTGCCGGCCTTTCTCTTCGGCTCACTGCCCTGGATTATCGTTTGGCTGAACCAGATAAAACATTTCAAAAAAACAGTCTTGAAAAAGCTCTGGTGGAAACAACTGCCGCTCAACCAGCGAAAACTTTTCTTAATCTGTTTGTTTTTTGTCCCACTGCTGGTTCTTTCACTGGCAAGTTCCAGATTGCTCCTTTATGCCCTGCCTTTATTCCCAATCCTGGCTGTCGCTACATCTTGCCTCTGGACAACCGGAATACCGCCTTTGCTGCAGGACGTAAAAATAAAAATCTTCATAAAACCTGCTGCTCTAACCTCGTTATGGGTATTATTTCTGTTATTCTCCAGATTCGCCCTCGCACGCTTTTATAACTCGGAAAAAGATGCCCGCGCCCTCTGGAAGGAAATCAGCCCGTATATACCGCAAGGCAAATACGAAATAGTAACCCTCGACCGGCGTGCCGATGGCCTGCTCTTTTACGGCGCCCAGGAAGTAGAAAATGTAACCCGCAAAGACGACCCTTACCCAACCTTCTCAACGCCTGAAACATTTGAGTCTGAATTTGCCGAAATGCTCGAAGATAACCACATATATTTATTTATAATAGATGACAAACACGAATTTGATGCTGTCCTTGGCGTCCTGAAGAAACGTAACCTCGAGATACGAATAATCGACCTTGAGCACGAAAAGTGGCTGTTGATTGTTAATCCTGAAAAAATATCCTGAAACAAAAAATGAAACTTATAGACTCACACGCTCATCTTACATTCGACGAACTGCAAAAAAACCTCGATGATGTCCTGCAAAAAAGCTCCCCGGCAGGCATAACCGGCTGGATAACCGTAGGCACCGATGCCGAGCAGAACAAAAGAGTAATTTCAATAATAGACAAATACGAAAATCTTTACGGCTCTGTCGGAATTCATCCGCATTATGCCTCTAACGTTTCAAGTGCCGATATTGACCAGGTCAAAGAGCTTGCAAAACATAAAAAAATAGTCGCCATCGGCGAAACAGGACTTGACTTCCATTACAATTTTTCAAAACATGATGCACAAAAACAACTTTTCGCAAATTTGCTCGAAATTGCCGCTGAAAGAAAACTGCCGGTAATTATACACTGCAGAAATGCCTTTGACGAAACAATCGAGATTATCGACAAATTCAAGGATAATCTGAAAAATGCCGTTTTCCACTGCTGGGGCGGCACGGTTGAGCAAACACAAATTGTTCTCGACGAGGGTTTTTACATCTCCTTTACAGGTGTTGTTACATTCAAAAATGCCGACCAGACAAGAGATGCTGCAAAAATCGTCCCGCTTGAAAGAATGATGATTGAAACAGACTGCCCCTATATGTCGCCTGAACCGATGCGAAAACAAAAAATAAATGAGCCGGCTTTACTCATTCATACCGCCCAGAAAATCGCAGAGCTTAAACAGATATCTCTCGAAAGATTTGCTGACAAGGTAACAAAAACCACAAAAAGATTCTTCAATCTGCCGTAAGTTACCCAAGCAGCTTTTGAGGATTTGCAACAAAATTTGTTATTTCCACCAGAAACTTTGCGGCATAGTCGGCATCGACTATCCTGCCGTCAGCGGCAAGACCAAATTCAACAAATTTCTTCGTCACTAACTTCCCATCACAGAAAAAAGGTTCTTCAAGTATCCTGCCCACAGAAAGGATACTGCACTGCCCCGGTAAAGGTATCGCAAGAAAAGAATCAATGCCGAACATCCCAAGCGCGGTCAACGTTATACACGCTCCCGACAGGTCATCGAGGCTCAATTTATTATTTCTCGCCTTTTCAATAACCTCAGCAGTTTCTTTCGCAATATCTGCAAGGCTTTTGCTGTTTGCATTCTTTATTACCGGCACAACCAAACCCTTAGGAGCGGCAACGGCAAGACCGATATTGACGCTTTGGGCAATTTCAATATGGTCGCCTTTAAAGCTGCCGGCCATCAACGGATATTTTTCAACTGCGACAGCCGCAGCGCGAATGAAAAAATCATTCCTCGAAACTTTTGTGCCGAGTTGTCTGCTCATCCGGCGGCGCAACTCAGCAATCACGCCGACATCGGCCCTGGCAGTCATATAGAAACACGGCTGGTTCTGCTTCGATTCGAGCATACGCTGACCGATGAGTTTCTGTATCCTCGTCAGGGGTATGCGTCTTACATCCGTCTCGGACATGGATATGTCCCTACTCGGCAAGAATTATGGATTTCGTTTCGCCCAGACGCGTCATCCCTTCGGCAACAAGCTTTAATGTGCCGTCTGGCTTTATGAAAAAGATGGTGGGATAGCCTCTTATGCTGCTGAAAGGCTCAGGCAAAATGCCCTGATATGAAATGACCGTATAGTTTATATTTTCGCTCTCGGCCATTGCCTTTATCACTCCGGCAGGTTCACTCGAAATCGCAAGGATAGCAAGTTTATCCGCTGGCATTATCTCACGAAGCGCTTTTAGATGAGGAATCTCCTGCAGGCACGGCTGACACCACGTCGCCCACATAACCACCAAAACATTCTTACCGCGATAGTCGCTCAGACTCTGTGTTTTACCGGTTATATCACCGACCTTAAAGTCAGGTAATCCTTTACCGTAAAAACTCCCCAATATGGGGATCCAGCCGCTCCCCCGAGAAATAATCTCTCTAAGCGATTTTGAAACAGAAAGATTTTCCGTCGAGACCTCGGCGGCAGATTTACCCGCCCCGGCAGGTGTTGACTGCCCGCTGGCAGGAGCTTTTCTCGACCTGCTCTTTCGACAGCCACTTATTACAACACACGTCAGCAAACAAAATACCAAAACCAAAAAAGATATCTTCTTGATTAAACTACTCAATATCATGATTTTCTCCGGTTTACCCCCACACCTTTGCAGAAAGCCACGGCTGTAAAGCCGTGGATAAATGCAGTTATTCTCTCGCGCAAGCGAGAAACAGGCAAAGCCACACCTGTAAAGGTGTGGAGGTTTACTTTTATTCATTCTTTTCGTCCTTTATAAAAAAGCCGCGGCCTTTATCAAAACCTATGCCAAAAAGCCTGAACCGCTCGTCTCCCTTAAGCTGCTCAAAATTATCCCCTGCCGCAACAATCCCGCAGCCGGCAGAGTACCTTTCATATACTTTGTCAATATCACATACAACAGGAATATCGTGCCCAGAATAGTATATAAACGACGCGTTGACTTTGCAATAAGCAATCACCGGCTTGCCGGCCGCTGCTACAGCAACCATATCGGCAAAATTACGAATTATATAATTCTCATCAGTTTCTTTGTCTTTCAGCATCGGCCAAATGAGAATAAGTACGCATAGCACGACAAAAAGACTTGCCGTTGCAATCGCCCCTCTGTTCAGCAAAAAAAGAATACTAATATAAAACGCCAGTATCACAATAATCAGACCGATGTACATTATAAAATTTTGCAGGTGGTGCTGCGCTCTCATCAGCCAGACAACCACGCCTGTCACGACAGTAATAACAGCAAACAAATGCCCAATTGAAAAAATCGCAACAAACTGCCGGCTGTATGCCTTGTTTACAAATATCATATCGTCAATAATTATGCCCGCCAGAACCGCCACCGCAGGCATCAGCGGCAAAATGTAATGCTGACGCTTGCCGCCGCAAAAACTCATCACGACAATCCCCGCCACAAACCAGAACCACAGATAAAATATCACTTCACGCTTCTTCTCCCATATCCGATAAAACGGCGCCGCCAGCGCAAGCGGTATGAAGGCAGAGAACGGCAAAAAATAAACAAACATTATGCCAAAATAATAAAAAAAAGGCTTTGAGCCGGCGGCATATTCGCCGGCCGCTCTGCCGAAAAATTCATTCTTCCAGACTTCAAGCACCTGCGGCAGCTTTATCAAAACTGCTGCCGGCCAGCCAAGCGATATTAAAAGAAATAATACCGCTCCGGCTATCGGCAGTAATTTCGGAATAAGCCTCCATCGACGAAAAACTGCAAAATAAAAAAACAACGCCGGAAAAACAAGCGGTAGCGGCGCAGGACCCTTGGCAAGCATCGCAAGAGAAAAACTGAGCCAAAAGATGAGCATACAGCAAACCTGTTTTTTGCGGGATTGAGCTTTTACCGCCGAATAAAAACTCAACATCGCAATCGTAACAAAAGCAGTCAGCGCCATCTCAGGCCTGCCTGTATGACTGTACCTGATATAACAAAGCGATGTTGACCAGATGAGCGATGAAAGTGCAGCAATTCGCACACTCAGCCAGTCGGAAACAAAATAAAGAATTGCTATTGCTGAAAGAACCGCTAATACTGCGCTGGGCAGACGAACTACAAAATCATTTACTCCGCCCGCTGCTTTTGCCGCCGCTGCTACGAGCCAGTAACCCAAAGGTGTCTTCTGCAATCGAGGCTCGCCGTTAAAATATGGTATGAGCCAGTCGCCGCTATTAACCATTTGTCTTGCAGTAACCGCAACATACGCCTCATGACCGCCGAGCGGCCTGTCGGTAATCGCCCAGAAAGCCGTCAAAATCGAAACTGCGATAGCAACAAGAAAAACAACCCCTCTCAATCTTCTGCCGTTCGCTTTCGTGCTGTTCTGCATCGAACAGTTCAATCCTTATTCATGAGCTTGATTATTTGCTCAAGATTATTGGCACATTCAACGGGCGGGTTGCTGTATCTGCCGGACTTGTTCTTATGATAATTTACAGTAACATCCGGGTCTTTAAGACAATGGCCGGTAAGCACACAGGCAACCGTCTGCTCCGGCTTTATAATTTTTTCAGAAAGCAGAACCGCAAGGCCCGCTATCGTTGCCGCCGAAGCAGGCTCACAGCCAAGCCCGAATTTCCCTATCAATGCCTTTGCGTCGGTTATCGCCTCATCAGACACCGCCCGCACAACGCCGTTGCATACATCAATCGCCCGCAGACACTTTTTCAGATTCACCGGCCGGGAAATCTCTATCGCCGAAGCGCACGTATGAGGAGAAAATTTCTTCGCGGTAAGCTCTGCATAAAAATCGTCAATGATTTTCTTGTCAACTTTTCCATCATTCCACTTAAGATTTCTTTTATTTACAAGCTCAGTCAGAGTATCGGCACCGGTCGCATTGATAATTGCCATTCGCGGCACCCGGCCAATCAGGCCGAGCTGCTTGAGCTCATAAAACGCCTTGCCGAAAGCGCTGGAATTGCCTAAATTCCCGCCGGGCACAATAATCCAGTCCGGCACAGACCAGTTCAGGCCTTCGAGAACGCGGTACATTATGGCTTTCTGCCCTTCGAGCCGGAACGGATTGAGTGAATTAAGAAGATACAATTTAAGTTCGGTGCAAACCGCTTGCACCTGTTTCATACAGTCATCGAAGTCGCCGAGTATCTGAATGGTCTTTGCACCGTAATCTAGCGCCTGGCTGAGTTTGTTGAATGCAATTCTGCCCGAACCTACAAAGACAGTACATTTCATTCCGCAATGGTGTGCATAAAGAGCTACCGCAGCGCTGGTATTGCCGGTAGAGGCGCAGGCACATGATTTTGCACCGACCATCTTCGCATGGCTGAAGGCCGCAGCCATACCGTTGTCCTTGAACGAGCCGGAAGGATTAAGTCCTTCATATTGAAGGAAGAGACAACCTTTTTTCATTCCGAGAAATTCGGCTAATTTATCATTCTGTTGCAGCAGCGTCTGACCTTCGCCGATTGTTACCTTGTATTTGTCAGGGCAGAAATCAAGCAGTTCTCTGAACCGCCATACACCCGAAAAATCGAGTCTGTTTTCTCTTGTTGCCCACCGTTTCCCAAAGTCTGAAAGCTTCTTCGGCACTTTTATTTTGTCCCAGTTATAGCAGGTATCAAGCAAATCCCCGCACTTTGGGCATTTAAAGAATGATTCGTTACAGCTGAATTCTGCCGCACAATCCGGATTGATGCATTTCTGATACGCCGTCTCTGACATTTTATACTCCGTAATCCTTAAGCCCCCAACTTTACCTGTCCGCCATAGCCTTGGCGGAGGCGGATGTCGGGGGTCTTTATTTTCGGTTAGCCCCGTCATCACTATGACGGGGTTATATTTAGCCCGCCGCCTGTCCCGCTCTGGCGGGGTTTCACGGCGGGTTTATAATAATCCCTTTTACCATCGTTTGCAACAATTCTCCCCTGCCCCGTTAGATTTATCCCGTGAGATGTCTCTTAGACTATCTCATCAGGGTACGAAGTTATCTAACTGGGGTTTACTATTCAATTACATCTGTCCCGCAGCACATTGCGGCGGGGTTTCACTGGGGGTTTTCATTTCGTTCATCCTTAAGCCCCCAAGCTTGTCCGCCTTCGGCGGATTTATATTGGGGGTTTTCATTTGTCGGTTAGCCCCGTCATCACTATGACGGGGTTATATTTAGCCCGCCGCCTGTCCCGCTCTGGCGGGGTTTCACGGCGGGTTTATAATAATCCCTTTTACCATCGTTTGCAACAATTCTCC
>Ga0315291_10001510_pt1 | contig 31137 bp, 25 predicted proteins | sample YL17G12_20_MG_FD_203070 | JGI IMG/M metagenome (GOLD analysis project Ga0315291, IMG submission 203070) | Sediment microbial communities from Yellowstone Lake, YNP, Wyoming, USA - YL17G12_20 | ecosystem: Environmental > Aquatic > Freshwater > Lake > Sediment | place: USA: Wyoming | collected...
TGCTGACAGCCGTGTTCTGCTACCAATTGCTGTTGCGTTACAACCATCGCTACGGTCGAAGAAACAATCAAGTCCGGTGGATTCTCGACGCCTTATGAATCCTCGGACACCCTCAGTTATCAGTTGTCAGTCATCCGTTGTCGGCCCACAAGAGCTGAGAACTGATAACTGATAACCGAGAACTTTTCTGCATGCTCCCCCGCATCCGCCCACTGCTGGAGATGATCCGTTTCAGCCACACGCTGTTTGCGCTGCCGCCGGCATTGTTGGCCGCGGTGATGGCGTGGAGCGGCGACCCACCGGTGCGGTTTCGCTGGCAGGATCTGGCGGGCATTTTGGTGTGCATGGTGGCGGCCCGCAGCGCGGCGATGGCCTTCAACCGGCTGGCCGACCGCCGGCTGGACGCGGCCAACCCGCGGACCCAAGGGCGCCACCTTCCGGCGGGCACGCTGGGCGTGGGCCGGGTGGCGGTGTTCACGGTGGTCTGCGCGCTGGGGTTTGTGGCCGGCACGCTGCTGTTCTGGCCCAACTGGGTCCCGCTGGCGGCGTCGGTGCCCGTGCTGTTGTTTCTGCTGGGCTACAGTTACACGAAGCGTTTTACGCTGCTGACGCACTTCTGGCTGGGTGCGGGCTTGATGCTGGCCCCGCTGGGGGCGTGGGTTGCCATTCGGGGGAGTATTGAGGTTTTTGCCTGGCCGCCCGTGCTGCTGGGCGGCGGGATCATGCTCTGGGTCGCCGGCTTCGACATGATTTACGCTTGCCAGGACGTCGATTTCGACGTAAAAAAGCGACTTCGCAGCGTGCCTGCCCGACTGGGCGTGGCGGGGGCCCTGCGGGCGGCCGCCGTCTGCCACCTGGGTACGGTCGTGCTGCTGTTGACGCTGCCACTGGTGTACGAGAAGTTTGGCTGGATATACGTCACCGGCGTGACGGCCATTGCGGTGCTGCTGGCCTACGAGCACTGGCTGGTTCGGCCCGACGACCTCAGCCGCGTGGAGCGGGCTTTTTTCCAGGTCAACGCCGTGGTGAGCATCGGGTTGCTGGGGATTGGACTGTTGGATCTGCTAGTAACGTAAGTGTTCAGTTTTCAGTTGTCAGTTTTCAGTTGTCAGTTGTAAGTGTGGCCCAATCACTCTTCACGCCTAGGTGGGACGTCCACAACGATGTCGCCAAGCGCACCGCGGCAGCACTGCCCAACACGACAAAACCTACCACTGACCGCTGACCACTGACAACTGAGAACTGACAACTGAGAACTGAGAACTGAACACCGACAACGCGGCTTCCATCCGAGCAGAAGATGCACACACAAGAGCTCCACTCCACCTTGGAGAAGATCCGCAAAAAGGTCGAGGCCGGTCGGCGGCTGTCGGCGGCCGACGGCGAGTTCCTGTTCCAGCCGGAGGTTGATCTGCACGCGGTGGGCGGGCTGGCCGATCTGGTCCGGCAGCGGAAAAACGGTGAGGTGGTCTCCTACAACATCAACTCGCACCTGAATCCCACCAACGTCTGCATCTATCGCTGCACCGTCTGCGCCTACAGCCGCGACGAGGACGATCCCCGGGCCTACGCGATGAGCGAGGAGCAGATCCTCGCCCACGCAGAGGAGGCGCTCGAGGCAGGGTGTACGGAGCTGCACATCGTCGGCGGGGTGAATCCGCAGAAGACCTACGACTGGTACCTGGGCATCGTGCACTTGTTGCACGGGGTGTATCCGCGGCTGCACCTGAAGGCCTGGACGGCCACCGAGATCGATTGGTTCGCGCAGACCACCAAGCGGCCGATTCGCGCGATCCTGGAAGACCTGATCGCAGCCGGTGTGGGCAGCCTGCCCGGCGGCGGGGCCGAAATCTTCGACCCGGAAGTCCGCACGCAGATCTGCTCCCGCAAGCCCGACGCCCGAACGTGGCTGGGCATACACCGGGCCGCCCATCAGCTCGGGCTGCGCTCCAACGCCACCATGCTCTACGGCCACCTGGAGGGCGTGGAGCACCGCATCGACCACCTGGTGCACCTCCGGCAGCTTCAGGACGTGACGGGCGGGTTCCAGGCCTTCGTCCCCTTGGCGTTCCATCCCGAGAATACCCAACTGGCCCACCTCCGCAGGCCGTCGGGCCTGGAGGACCTGCGGGTGATGGCCGTCAGCCGGCTGATGCTGGACAACTTCGCTCATCTGAAGGCCTATTGGATTTCGCTGGGCGTAGGGACCGCGCAGGCGGCCTTGGGCTACGGCGCCGACGACCTCGACGGCACCGTCCGCCAGGAGCGGATCCACCACGAGGCCGGGGCCGACTCGCCGCAGGTGCTCAGCGTGGATGAGCTGAGGGCCCTGATCACCGAGGCCGGCCGCGTGCCGGTGGAGCGCGACACGCTCTATCGGCGGGTGAAGCGCGACGGGGTGAATTGGAGCGTGGAGTGACGGTGGTCAGCAGTCAGTTGTCAGTTGTTAGTCTGTAGGAGGCGACTCCAGTCGCCGATTCTGCCCCGCTGGGACTTTGTTCCAGGCGCGGTACTTCCCAGATTTGACTGGATGGCTGTTGACAAGCGCGGGTGTAATTATCTATACTGACGTACACTGGCCAGCGCGTTTGGTCGTTCGCAGCGGACGAAAGTCGAGACTGGGCTCGATAGACTCCGACCTTGTGTCCGAGTTGATGGCTCGGTATCGTCCCCACTTGGGGCCACCTCTGGCAAAGGCGAATCTGGAAAGGGCGAAGCCATGGCACAAAGCTCCTCGATCGAGTGGACCGAAGCGACCTGGAACCCGGTCACCGGCTGCACGAAGCTGAGCCCCGGCTGCGTCCATTGCTATGCCGAGCGGATGGCCAGGCGGTTGCAGGCGATGGGCCAGCCGCGCTATCGCAACGGCTTCCAGGTCACGCTCCAGCCTGACGTTGTCGAGCTGCCGCTGCGGTGGAAGCGGCCGCGGATGATCTTCGTCAACTCGATGAGCGACCTGTTCCACAAGGACGTGCCGGCCAGTTTCATTGCCCGGTGCTTCGCCGTGATGGAGGAGGCGTCACAGCACACGTTTCAAGTGCTGACGAAGCGCCCGGAGCGGGCAGCGGAACTTGCCGCCGACCTCCCTTGGCCCCGCAACGTGTGGATGGGTGCGACTGTTGAGAACGCCGACTATGTTTCGCGCATTCGGTGGCTCACGCGAATCCCGGCTGTGATTCGCTTCCTTTCGCTGGAACCGCTCTTGGGGCCGATCCCCCGGCTGCCGCTGAGCGGGATCGATTGGGTGATTGTCGGGGGCGAATCGGGGCCCAACGCAAGGCCTATGGATGCCAAGTGGGTCTTCGGGATTCGCAACCGCTGTATCCGTTTACAGGTGCCATTCTTCTTCAAGCAGTGGGGCGGAGTGAACAAAAAGAAGTGCGGGCGCCTTCTGGAGGGCAAGACTTGGGACGGAATGCCATATGCAGACGGCGCTCCGGATCAAGTCGAAGGCAATCTCAACAGCGGGGCTTTGACCGATCCGTCGAATCGTGATATGCTAGAAACAACCACGATTCGGGGGCGAAAACATGAGCAGCAACCTCTCTCCTGAAAACGAACAGTTCATCCAGCACGCGGTCGAATGCGGCGTCTTCGAGGATAGGGCCCAGGCCCTTGACCGGGCCGTGGAGCTGTTGAGACGACGCCAGGAACTCCTTGAGCACATCGACGAAGGCACCCGACAGCTTCGCGCCGGCCAGTACACCGAATACGATGAAGAGGGACTGAGGGAATCCTTCGAAGAGATCAAGGCCGAAGGACGGAGACGGTATAAGGCGCATGAGAAAGGCCCATGAGCCGCGTTCGACTGACTGACCAAGCCAAAACCGATGTCGACGGCATCTGGCACTACATCGGCGTCAGCCGCGGCAATCCCTGCCCTCACCCCACGTCGGCCAGATCGAGGGCCTTGCCGTAGCGCTGGAGCATCTGGCGGCGGAGCTTGGCGTGGTCGGGCTGGGCCAGGCCGGGGTCGGCGGTGATGAGGGCTTGGGTGTCGCGGCGGGCCTCTTGGAGCAGCTCGGCGTCGCGCGCCAGGTCGGCGATGCGAAACGGCGGCAGGCCGTGCTGCCGGGTCCCGAACAGCTCGCCGGGGCCACGGAGGTTGAAGTCGGTTTCCGCCAGGGCGAAGCCGTCGGTGGTGGAGACGAAGGCCTCGAGTCGCTGCCGGGCCTCGTCGGTCTGTGGGTCGGCGAAGACGCAGCAGAAGCCGGGAAAGCTGCCGCGGCTGATCCGGCCCCGCAACTGATGGAGCTGGGCCAGCCCGAAACGATGCCCGCCCTCGATGGTCATCAGCGTGGCGCCGGGCACGTCGACGCCGACCTCGACCACCGAGGTGCAGACCAGGACCTGGGTCCGGCCGCTGCGGAAGTCGTCCATCACGGCGTCCTTTTCGGCGGGGCTCATCCGCCCGTGGATCAGCCCCAGCCGGAACTCCGCCAACTCGCCGTTGACCAGCTCTTCGTAGGTCTTCTCCAATGAGTGGTGAGTGGTGAGTGGTGAGTGGTGAGTGGTGAGTGGTGAGTGGTGAGTGGTGAGTGGTGAGTGGTGAGTGGTGAGTGGTGAGGGGAGAGTACCTGGAGTCTGAGTCTCACCACTCTCCACTCTCCACTCTCCACTATTGTCCGAGTCTTCGATCAACGGCGTGACCACGTATCCCTGGCGGCCTTCGTGGAGCTTCTTGCGGAAGAACTCCCACCATTGCCGACGCTTGTCTTCGCCGGCCAGGTAGGTGTGGACCTTCTGGCGGCCGGGCGGGCTGTCGCGGAGCGTGGAGACGTCGAGGTCGCCGAAGAGCGTCAAGGTCATGGTCCGCGGGATGGGCGTGGCGGACATCACCAGGTAATGGGGGTCCGGCCCGGCGCGCTTCAGCGTGGCCCGCTGGCGGACGCCGAACTTGTGCTGCTCGTCGATCACCACCAAGCCGAGCTTGGCGAACTCGACGTCGTCTTGGATGACGGCCTGGGTGCCGACGACGATGTCCAGCTCGGCGGCGGCGATCAGACGCAACAGCTCACTCCGCTGCCTGGGCGTGAGCCCGCCGATCAGTTGTGCCCGGCGGACGTGGCTGTGGGCCAACAGTTTCTCGAGCGTCAGCGCGTGCTGGCGGGCCAGGACCTCGGTGGGGGCCATCAGCACCGCCTGGTATCCGTGGGCCACGGCCAGCAGCATGGCGTAGACGGCCACGACCGTCTTACCGCTGCCCACGTCGCCCTGCAACAGCCGGTTCATGGGCAGCGACGAGGCCATGTCGGCGGCGATTTGGGCGATGGCCTGCTGCTGCCCGGCGGTCAGCTCGAAGGGGAAGAGCCGCCGGATGCGGGCGTCGATCTTGGCGGTGGCCTCCAGCGGCGGTGCCTGTCGCTGGTCGTGCTGTTGCCGGCGCTTGACGGCCAGGGCCAGTTGCAGGATGAACAGCTCCTGGTAGACGAACCGCCGCCGCGCCCGGGCCAGACTTGCCTGGTCGCTAGGGAAGTGGATTTCGGGGAGGGCCTGCTGCAGGGGCCAGAGGTCGTGCCTCTGGAGATACTCCGTGGGAAAGACCTCGTCGAGCAGTTGGGCATGAGAATCCAGCGCACCGCGGACGATCTTGCGGAGTTCCCACTGGTGCAGGCCCTCGGTGGCGGGATAGACGGGCAGGATTCTCCCGGGCGGCTCCTGTTCGTCTTCGGCCAAGGTTTCGACCCGCGGATGGCTCATCTCCCAGACCAATCCCTTGTATCTCGGCTTGCCCGAGAGTAACACCCGTTGGCCGAAGGAGAACCTATCGCGCATGTAGGGCTGGTTGAACCAGAGCCCGCGGAGGTGTCCGATATCGCAGCGGATCAGCACACCGAGCACGCAGCCGCCGGAGCTGGTGGCGCGGAGATCGATGTCTTCGACGACACCACAGACGGTTTGCAGCTTGTCTTCTTCGAGCTGGTCGATTTCCCGGCGGTCGGTCAGGTCCTGGTAGTCGCGGGGGAAGAAGAACAGCACGTCGCGGGCGGTGTGCAGGCCGAGGCGCTCGAGCAGCTCGCTGCGGCTGGGGCCGACGCCCTTGAGGAATTGCACGGGCGTGGCGAGCAGTTGGGCGGGGGATTTCTCGGTGGCGTCCATACGAGGTATTGTACCGGGGTGGGGCGAGAAGTTTAGCGGGCGGGCTTGCCCGCCGTTACCGTGGCGGAGCGGATGGGGCCTCCATGTGAACGTCGGGCAAGCCCGACCGCTAAACGACCCGCGGCTACAGGTACTTCTGATAGGCCGCCACGGCCAGCCGATCGCAGCGCTCGTTCTCGGGGTGACCGCTGTGGCCGCGGATGTGCGTGAACTGGACGCGGTGCTGGGCCAGCAGTTGGTCGAGCCGCCGCCAGAGGTCTTCGTTCTTGATGTCGGGCTGCTGTTTGCCGGCATGGCGGCGCCAGCCGTTGGCCTTCCACCGGGGCAGCCACTGGGTCAGACCGCGGCCGACATAGACGCTGTCGGCCACCAGTTCGACCAGTGTGGGGCGTTTGAGGGCCTCCAGTCCGCGGATCACGGCCAGGAGCTCCATGCGGTTGTTGGTGGTTTCGCGCTCGGCGCCGGAACGTTGCAGCTCCTTGCCTGAGGCCGGATGCCGCAACAGGAAGGCCCAGCCGCCCGGCCCGGGATTACCGCTACAGCCGCCATCGGTAAACAATTGCACTTCGGGCGGGTCTTTCTGGGGCGGTTTTGGCATTTTTGGGGGCTGTGCAGAGAGCGTGGCAGGGTCTCCGGCCTCCAGGATACAGGATTCTGGGGCACTGCGGAATCGGGGCAGCGGCCGGAAGGTCGCACCTTGGTTGACAGCCGACGCTCCTTTCAGACACAATGCCCCTCGACAGATCGGAGGCTCCATGGTACGATTAGAATACACATCAGTTGGGGGGACAGTTCATGCTCTCGCGTGGTCATTTCGGGCGGCTGCGGCCCTCGTTCGGTCTGGTGTCGGCTGTGCTGCTGTGCGGGGTGATCGGCTGCGGCGGTTCGGAGCCCTTCAAGCTGCTCCCGGTCAGCGGCAAGGTCGCCTACGAAGACGGGTCATTGATCTCCGCGCCGCGGATTGAGGTGGTGTTCGAGCCTCAGGCCGGGCCGATCGACCCTAAGACCCATCCTCGGCCCGGCAGGGCCGAGGTGAACCCGACCGACGGCACGTTTGCCGAGGCGACCAGCCACAAGTACGGCGACGGGGTGGTCGTGGGGAAGCACAAGGTCAAGGTCATCACTTACGACAAGAAGGAGACGCCGACCGAGTTGCGGGTCACGCCCGCGGAGATCGAGGTCGGTCCCGGGAAGACCAAGTTTGAATTCCACGTCAAGAAGCCCTAGTGCGTTTCGGCAGATCGGCAGAGAAGGGAACCCAGAGGAGTTGCACGCCTGAAGGATCCGCCCACGCCAGGGAGGTGTTGCCATGAGAGACCGTAGGGCGAGTCGGGCTGAGCGGACCGACGGGGAGTTGGGCCGCCGTGGCGGGTTCAGCGTGTGGCGGGCCGCGAGCGAGTCTGCCCGGCCGGTTTCTGCTCGGCCGGGGTTCACGCTCATCGAGCTGCTGGTGGTGATTGCCATCATCGGCATTCTGATCGCATTGTTGTTGCCGGCGGTGCAGGAGGCGCGGAGGGAGGCCCGGCGGTTGCAGTGCCAGCACAATCTCAAGCAGATTGGCCTGGCGCTGCACAGTTTTCACGAGTCGCAGGGTCAGTTCCCGCCCAGCTCCACCTGGGATCTGTCCCAGGGCACGGGGGTGATCGACCAGACCAACCACAACCGCGTCAGCGAGAACTGGGTGATTCTGATCCTGCCGTACATGGAGCAGCAGGGGCTTTACGACCGTTTCGACCTGACCAAGTACGTCACCCATCCCGTGAACGCGGCGGCCCGGGGGACGGAGATCCCCATCATGAAATGCCCTGAGGACTCCAACAGCCGCCAGCAGTTCAACGGCAGCAAGTCGAGCGGGACGAATGCCTTGGGGGACGGCTGGGCGCGGGGCAACTACGCGGCCAACGCGGCGTTGGGCTACATGACCTACCTGATCCACAATTCGGGCTCCCAGTACGACGGCGCCGGGGGCTGGGCCGTGGACGGCGCGGGTAAGCGGAACTGGCCGAAGGAACGGCTCTGCGGGGTGATGGGGGCCGCGGGGAAAGAGAGCCAGGCGGCATCCTGGCGGCGGGACGCCTCCCTTTCGCTAGGCGCGATCAGAGACGGCGCCAGTAACACTGTCATCGTCGCCGAGATCCGCTCCGGCGTGGTCGACTTCGACCTCCGCGGCACCTGGGCCCTGGGCGGCGGCTGTGCCAGCGCGCTGTGGGCCCACGGCTACATCGGCGACTGCAACGGGCCCAACACCAGCCAGATCGCCGGCGACGACGTCTGGGGATGCTCGAACGTGCAGAATGCGGTTGGCGGGGCGGATGTCTTGGCCAGGATGGGCATGGGCTGCTACGGGGGCAACGGCAACAACCGCCAGGCCACCGCCCGCAGCATGCACGACGGCGGCATCCAATGTCTGTTTGCCGACGGCAGCGTCCACTGGATCAACGATTTCATCAATATCCAGCCGGCCTTCTCGGTGTGGGACCGCCTGATGCTCTCACGCGACGGCAAGACGATACCAACGGGCGCGTTCTGAGGCCGCGGGGAGGGCCGCTAACCCGCATTTCTCACCACAGTGTGCCACTGCTTGACGTAAGGCAAGCAGTGTTGAGGGGTTCCGCCCCGCACTGCTTCTGCGAAGCAGTGGCACACTGTGATCCAACGTGGAGTGTTGGTGAGAAATGCGGGCTAATTGTTCTCGCCGCCTGACTGGGAGCTTCCGGCGGGGAGCGGCTGGCCGAGCTTCGGACGCAGTTCGCGGGGGGGCTCCAGGCGGGGCCTGGTGAACTCCTCGAAGTCCTCGGCCAGCGCGGAGTCGAGCCGCGGCTGCTCTTGGAGATGCCAGGGGAGGCGGACCGTGAAAGTGCTCCCCTTGCCCAGTTCGCTCTCCACGGCAATCTCGCCGCCGAGGAGCTTGCAGAGCTCCTTGACGATCGAGAGCCCCAGCCCGGTGCCGGAGTACTCCCGCGTCATGGCGTCTCCGCTGGGCATGCCGGTGCGACCCTGGCGGAATTTCTCGAAGATCACTTGCTGGTCCTCCTCGGCGATTCCCACGCCGGTGTCGCTGACCTCCATCACCAGGTAGTCCTGATCGTCGCGGCGGGCTGAGACGGTGATGCGGCCGCCCTCGGGCGTGAACTTGATGGCGTTGGAGAGCAGGTTGTTGAGGATCTGCTGTGCCCGCGCCAGGTCCTGGTGCATGGGGGGCAGATCGCGTGGGATGCGGGTCTCCAAGTCGATGTTCTTCTTTTCGGTCAGGGGCCGGGCCATGTCGCACTGGGCGTCGACGATCTGCTCGACGCGGAAATCGGTCAACCGGACGTCCATCTTGCCGCTCTCCATCTTGGCCAGATCGAGGATGTCGTTGATCATCTCCAGGAGCATCCGGCCGGAGGTCTGGATGTTCTTCACGTAGCGCTTCTGCTGGCCGTCCAGCGAATCGATCGACCCGAGCACCTCGCTGAAGCCCAGGATGCTGTTCAACGGGGTCCGCAGCTCGTGGCTCATAGTGTTGAGAAAGTCGCTCTTGATGGTGTTCATCTCGTAGAGCCGCATATTGACCTGGGCCAGCTCGTCTACCTTGGCGTCCAGGTCGGCGTTGACCTGGCGGAGTTCCTGCTGGATGGTCACCAGATGGCCCAACATGCGGTTGAAGGCCACGGCCAGCGACTCGAACTCGTCGCCCGTGTGGATCTCGGCCCGCAGCGAAAGGTTGCCGTGGCTGATGGCGTCGCTGACCTCGCGGAGGTGGTGCAGGGGCTTGACGATCACGTAGCGGACGATGACGTAGGAGGCAATCATCGCCAGGAAGACGGTGGCGATGGCGATCGTCACGAGCCACACCCGGTTCCGGCTGAGCGCGTCCTGCGTGTCCCGGTTGGGAAACGGGATGGTGATCTTGGCGATGGCCAGCAGGTCGCCTGCGTTCAACGTCGGGCCGCCGGTCAGCTCGCTGGCTCCCGGCCCCTTCGGGGCAGACCCCAATGGCGTGTCGCCGGCGCTTAAGTGGCACATCACGCACGCCGAAGCATCGGCGTAGACCGGCTGGTAGTACTGGTACTCGTTGCGGTCGGGCATGAGTCGCTCGATGAACCCGGAGGCGGGGGAGTTTTCCGACGGTTCCAGTGCGGCCTGGACAAAGTAGTTGACAACCTTCAGTTCGAAATCCCTATCCTTCTGGTCCCTCTTCTCGCCCGGCTGCGCGGGGCCGAGGCTCTTGGAAGTGATGAAGCTGTACTCGCATTGCTCCTTCCTCAGGTCTGCAGCAAGCTTTTCCAGTAGCAGAGTATAGTCCCCGGCCGGCCTGGGCTTATCCTTGGGGGTGGTATCCCAGCTCGCGAGGTGCTCGTTGTACATGGCTTGACCCACCAGCAGCCGCGCGGTGTTGCGGTTCTGTTCGTAGAGCAGTTTCTCGGTTTGCCTGCCGAGCAGGTTCTCGGTTTGCTTGCCGTACCACCAGAAGCTGGTAGTAATCAGCAACAGCAGACAGGCGCCGAACAGAAAGCGAAACTTCCGCTCCAGGCTGGTCTCGCCAAGAACGCGTTTGATCGACCGGTAGGACATGCTACGTGGGATCGACGGAAGCAGATTACCCCAGTTCGGGCATTTTACGGCATTGGTGACGATCCGGCCAGGGGAAAAGGCGCGGAAGGGGGAAGGCGGACGGGGGGGCATCGGGCTGCCGGGCTTGCCCTCATACCGTCAAATCTTGGGGCGAACCTGGCGTCAACACAGTGGCACCGGCGTCTCGCCGGTGCGACAGACCACATGGCAACGCTGCCACCTGTACCTCACCGGCGAGACGCCGGTGCCACTTGGGCCCCGTCACTCTTTCCCCCTCCCGTCCCCCGTCCCCCTTCCCCCGTCCCCTACAGCATGTCTATCGGATCCACGTCGACGATCCACTGGATCTCCTCGGGCGGACGCAGCTCGGCAGTGGCCTGGCGGACGGCTGCTCGCAGCGCATCGCCGTCGGGGCCCTGCACTTGGATCTGGAAGCGGTGTTTGCCCCGCAACCTGGCGAACGGGGCCGGGGCCGGGCCGAGCACCCGGGCGTCGGTCTGCCGGTCGCTCAAGGCGGCGCGAAGCTGCCCGGCCAGGTGGGCGGCGAACTCGGCGGCCGGCCGCACCGCCGGACCGCGAATGACCAGCCGGATCATGGCCGTAAATGGCGGATAGCGGAACATGCGGCGGACCGGGAGTTCCCCGGCGGCGAAGGCGGCAAAATCGTGCCGGGTGGCCGCCCGGATGGCGGGATGGTCCGGATTGGAGGTCTGCACCAGCACCCGCCCCCCCTTCGGTCCGCGACCGGTCCGCCCTGCCACCTGCGTGACCAGGTGGAAGGTCCGCTCGGCCGCCCGAAAATCGGGCAGGTGCAGCGCCGTATCGGCATTGATCACACCGACCAGCGTGACGTCGGGAAAGTCCAGCCCCTTGGCGATCATCTGCGTACCCAGCAGGATCCGCACCTTGCCCGAGCGGAACGCCGCGAAGGCCCGCTCGTGACTGCCAGGGGCCTGCATGGCGTCGGTATCCATCCGCAGGCACGTCACGCCGGGAAAGCGGGCGCGGACCTCGGCCTCCAGCCGCTGCGTGCCCCGGCCGCCGTAGCGAATGCCCGTGAAGTGGCAATGAGGACAGGCCGTGGGGGCGGGCACCTGGTAGTCGCAGTAGTGGCACAGCGCAATCTCCTCGGTGCGATGGTGCGTCAGCGCAATGTCGCAGCCGGGGCACCGCACGACGTGTCCGCAGGCCGGGCACTGGATGTGGGTAGAGAAGCCCCGCCGGTTCAACAGCAGGATCACCTGGCCGCCTTCCTCCAGGGCCGCGGCGATGGCCATGTGCATCTGCCGGCCGATGGCCCCGCGGGACTGCCGCTGATAGACCTCATTGCGGAGGTCGATGGTCCCTACCGCCGGCAGCGGCCGATCGAGCACCCGGGAGGGCATCTCCACCAACTGGTACTGGCCGCTACGGGCCCGGTGCCAGCTTTCCAGCGAAGGCGTGGCCGAGCCCAGCACCAGCGGGATCGCTTCGGCCGCAGCCCGGGCGACGGCCACGTCGCGGGCGTGATAGCGGGGAACCGACTCCTGCTTGAAGGAGGTTTCGTGCTCTTCGTCCAGAACGATCAGGCCAAGCTGTGGCGTGGGGGCGAAGATGGCGCTGCGGGCGCCGACGACGACGGGCACGCGGCCCTCGACGATCTGCTGCCACTGCCGGTGCCGCTCGGCGTCGCTTAGGTGGCTGTGCAAGATCGCGACCCGGCCAAACCGCGACCGGAACCGCTCGACCGTCTGGGGCGTGAGACTGATTTCCGGCACCAGCACGATGGCCTGGCGGCCGAAATGGATCACCTCCTGGATGGCCTGGATGTAGACCTCGGTCTTGCCGCTGCCCGTGACGCCATGGATCAGGATCGTGCGGTGTTGACGCGAGCTGAGGGCGGCCAGGATGGCGTCCAAGGCCGCCCGCTGGTCGGGATTGAGCACGAGGTGTTTCTGGCCCCCGGCCGGTGGTTCCACGGACGGCCGGATCGCCGCGCGGCCGGTCTGGGAACGGATCAGCCCCTTGCGCCGCAGGGCGGTGATCGGGGCCTGGGTACACTTGGCCGCCAGGGCCAACTGGCCGGGTGTGAGGGGCTCGGTGGCGTGGGCGAGGGCCTTGAGCGCGGCGGCCTGTTTCTCGGGCAGATCGCCTGCCGCCAGCCGGCGGGCCGCCTCCGGATCAAGGCTCAACAGCGTGGTCATTCGCGTGCCCGCCTGGCCGCGGACCCCCGCCGGCAGCACCGCCTCGAGCACCTGGGCCAGGGTGCAGAGGTAGTGCTCCGCAATCCAGGCCGTCAGCCGGAGCATCGCCGGCGAGAGCAGGCTCCGCGGGTCGATCAGCTCGTCGAGCGGCTTGAGCCGCCGGGGGCCGACCGGCCGGTTCTCGATCCGCACGCAATAGCCCAGCGCCAGCCGATTCCCCCGTCCCAGCGGCGCGCGGACCCTGCAGCCCGGCTGCAGAGTCTCGCGGAGGGGGTCGGGCACCAGATAGTCGAACTCCCCTGGCGGCCCCTTGGGGAAGCAGACGGTGGCGACCAGTTGTTCCGCCCGGTCGTCGGCTTCCCAGGGCTGGGGCTCGGTGTCGAACAGGGTGCGTTGGACCTCAGACATGTTGAATGTTGAACGCTGAATGCTGAATGCTGAATGCTCAGGGATTCTGTAAAGTAAAGTGTCGTAACCCTCGCCTCTGCCAGGCCAATAGCCGGCGGGCAACGCCCGCCGGAAGCTGGGGGATGTCGTCCCCTAGTTATCGGCAGCGGAGCACCTCGGAAAGCGCCTGGAGCTGTGATACGATAGGGGCAATATCTCACCTGCGGGGCGGGCCTTCAAGGCGGGAGTAGCGTGATGCGGCTGGGCGTCTTCGGGGGGAGCTTCGACCCGGTGCACTATGGGCACCTCTTGCTGGCGGAGTGTTGCCGGGAGCAGGCCCGCTTGGACGCGGTGTGGTTCTTGCCGGCTGCGGTGCCACCCCACAAGCGCGGCCGGCGGTTGGCGCCCGCCGCGGCGCGGATCGAGATGATCGAGTTGGCGATTGCCGGCCACCCGGCGTTCTCGGTCAGCCGTTACGAGGTGGATCGGGGCGGGGTGAATTATACGGTCGACACACTAGCCCATTTCCGGACGCAGGACCCTGAAGGCGAGCTGTTTTTGCTGTTGGGAGCGGACATGCTGTATGACCTGCCCGGCTGGCGAGAGCCCGCCCGAGTGTGCGAGGTGGCCACCGCCATCGTGGTCCGCCGATCGGGGACGGAGCCGGTGGACTTGGGCTGCCTCGGCGGGGTGGTTTCGCCCGAGGCCATCCAGCGGATCCGTTGCCATCAGGTGGAGATGCCGGAGATCGGCATCAGCAGCACGGAGATCCGCCGCAGGGTGGAGGGCGGACTGAGTATCCGGTACCAGACCCCCCCTGCCGTGGAGAGATATATCCAGACGCACGGCCTGTATTCTGGGCACTAATACTACAGCTCCAGCTTCAATGCTGACAGACCGGGTTATCAGTGGTCAGTCTTCAGTTGTCAGGTCTTACGGCGGTTGTACCTGGATATGAGAAGGTACGGGTTACGAGGTAATTTCATGGCCTTCGGCATCCGGGGGGACCTTCGGAAACACGAGCCACTGAAGACTGATAAGTGATGACTGAGAACCTCCGCCACAAGTGGTGCGGCGCGCATGTGTTGCGACAGATGATCGTACACGACCTGGCGCCGTAGCATTACGCACTCTGCCGCAATCGCAGCAGTTCGCGGAGCTTCTGCGGCATGGGCAAACCGGCGGCGCCAGGTTCGCGGCGGAGCGTGTCGACGACCTGATCGAGCTGGTCTTCCGGCCCCAGCGACAGGTCGAGGAAGAGGATCTTTTGGCCAAGGAACTCGCAGCCGCCTCCGGAGAGGCCGCCTAGCGACTCCTGCCGAATGCGGTACCCTAGGCGGTCTGCCAGGTGGAGGGCAGACTCCAGGAGTTCTACCGTGTGCATCCCAGCTTCTCCATCTCGCCGGCTTCCTTGGGCGGCGTGAGGATTATAACGGCTTGGGTTATAGTTGCCCAGCCGTGTTCGACGATACGGACCACAGGGCTAAGTGGTTTTCCCGCAATGAGTTAAGCCACAGGATTCCGGGAAAACAGCGAGAACACCACGGATGGGGCAAGGAAGTGAATCTGGTGTTCTGCGCGGACCTCTAGCGGCAAGAGACTTCAACCAGATTTGGGAGTAAACCGTGACAGCAAGCGGCCACCCCGACGGCGCCAGTTTGCAGCAGCAGATCGAGATCCTCAAACAGCAGCTTGCGCAGGCCCAAAGGCTCACGGCCCTGGGTGAGTTGGTGGGCACTACCACCCACGAGTTTAACAACGTGTTGATGACGATCATCAACTACGCTAAGCTGGGTATGCGTCACAAGGACAGCGCCACCCGGGAGAAGGCCTTCGAGAAGATCCTTGCGGCGGGCAACCGGGCGGCCAAGATCACCAACACGGTGCTGGGGCTGGCCCGCCGCCGCTCCGCCGGCCAGGAGCCGACCGATCTGGTCGAGCTTGTCGAGAACACGCTGGTGCTGCTGCAGCGGGAGATGAACAAGTACCGCGTCGCGGTGGACACGCACTTCCAGCCGATTCCGGAGGCCTACGTCGACGGTAACCAGATCCAGCAGGTGCTGCTGAATCTGCTGATCAACGCCCGCCAGGCGATGCCCAGGGGGGGGAGACTGTCGATCAGGCTCTCGCACGATGTCGAGAACGACATGATCGACCTGGTGGTGCGGGACTACGGCTGCGGCATCCCGCCGGAGACGCTGCCGCGGATTTTCGACTCGTTCTTTACCACCAAGAGCGGCCCGGATGCGAGCGGCAAGGGGGGCACCGGGCTGGGATTGTCGATGTGCCGCGACATTATCGAGGCCCATCAGGGCCGGATTCGCGTGGACAGCACGGTGGGCAAAGGGACTGCCTTCACGTTGAAGTTGCCCACGTTGAACAAGGTTGCGGGCAGGCGGCCGGCGCCGGCCGCCCCCATCGTGCCGCATGTGGCGGACACCCAGCCGACGTTCACTGGTTAGGGGCAATACCGTCGAATGTAGGAGCAGTGTCAAGGAGGATCAAGTGGCACCGGCGTCTCGCCGGTGTGACGTAGATGAAGGCACTACCTCGCTTGCGGCACACCGGCGAGACGCCGGTGCCACTGTGTCCAGGTTGGGTCTACCCTTAATCAACGGTGTTGCGGTTAGGGGCGGAATGGGAAGATCGGGACGGCCAGTTGGCCGCTGCGGGCCAGCAGGTGGCCGAGAATGCGTTGCTCCAATGCGACGTCGCGGCCCTGGGGGATCCAGCCGGCGTTGATCTCTTGCTCCCCTACCGGATTGACTACTCGCGTCAGCGACGCATCGTAGCGAAAGGTGGCAGCGCCGGCGGTGGCAAATTCGGGCCGGCGGACGTCTTCGAGCTCCTTGAAGACGGCGACGTCGACCCAGTATCCTCCCTCGGCAGGCACTACCCGCACCGCGGCCCGGCGGCGGATCGACTGGAGGGTGCTTTCGACGCGGGCCTGGGGGCCGGCCGAATCGAGACCCCAAGGTTCGAAGATCGTGGCGGCGACCTTGGGGTAGGTATCCAGCCGGCCCTCGGTGGGCGTGTCGCCCACCAGGCGGACCGGTTCCTCGCGCTCAATGGCGAAGTAGTCGTCCACCACGTCGACCACCGTTTCCCAGGCCTGTTGGGGATCGGCGATGGGCAGCAGCATGGGGTTGTCGTGGAAGATGGTTACGGGTGGCCCCAAGGGCTCGGTCCAGGGCGGAGTCGGCGCACAGCCCGAGAAGGTGGCCAACAACAGGCCGGTGACGAGCAAGCTGCGCATCACTACCCCGCCCGAAGAGGTGAACGGTCAGAAATGGGGCGGTAGTCTCCCAGGAACGGCCCGCTCGGGCAAGACCAGAAACGAAGCGGGAAGGGGGACGGGGGAAGGGGGAAGGCGGAGGGGGAAGGGAGACGGGGGAGGCTGGGGATTGTTGCGCGGAGGCTGCGGAGAAGACAAGATGTGCCTAGGCAAAAGAGATCCCATTACCGGGGTGCGGAGCTTGTCTGGATTGCCATGCTGCGTTGTGGGCATTGCTGGAATCCGAGGATACGGGTAGGGGCCCTGCTGGGTTGGCCCGCCCCCGCCCCGCGTTGCGGGCCGGCTGTCTGGAGTTGACGACGGTGACAGGTGAAGCGTTCCTGCCCCCAGGCCCCTCAGGAGGTAGTGGCGACTGAAGTCGCCACCCCTGGCCCCTGGCCCCCTGGCCCCTCGTCAGGCCACCTTTCGTACCCCGCGCTGGTTCTCGGCACCCTCTTGCGCAACGTGGGGCATGGAGGACTGGCCCTGCAACGCCCCGTCGAGGAGTCTCTGGTCGGCAACGCTCGACCGGATGTGGACGTCGTGTTGCGGGAAGGCGATCTCGATGCCGGCCTGGCGGAACTGGCGGTTGACGGTGGTGTGCAGATCGTGGATCACCTGGAGGCGGTTCTCCAGATCGGGCAGGTAACAGCGGAGCACGAAGTTCAGCGAGCTTTGACCGAACTCCTGGAAGGTGACCCTGGGGGCGGGGTCGTCGAGCACCAGCGGATGCTCTCGCGCCGCCTTCAGCAGCAGCGCCGCCGCCAGGTCCGTGTCTGAGCCGTACGCGATGCCGACGTTGACCACCACCCGGTTGACCTGATCGGAAAGCGTCCAGTTCAAGACGCGGCCGGTGATGAACTCCTTGTTGGGGACGATGAACTCCTGGCGATCCCAATTGGTGATGGTGGTTGCCCGCATGCGGATCCTGGAGATCACGCCGCTCACGTCGTCGACGGTGACCACGTCGCCGACGCGCACGGGCCGCTCGAAGAGGATGATCAGTCCTGAGACGAAGTTGGCGAAGATCTCCTGCAGGCCAAAGCCCAGGCCGAGACTGACGGCGGCGACCAGCCATTGGACTTTGGCCCAGCTCAGGCCGATGGTATGGCAGGCCAGCACCACGCCGATGACGACGATCAGATAGCGGGAAACGGTGCCGACGGTGTAGCGGAAACCTGCATCCAGCGGCAGGTGCTGGAGCACGGCCATTTCCAGCAGGCCGGGGATGTTCTTGGCGGCGATCAGCATGGTGGCGGCGATCAAGACGGCCAACCCCAAATCGGCCAGGCTGATGGGCTGCGTCTGTTCGGAAGTCTGCCAGAGGGCAATGCGGTCGAGGATCCAGAGGGCCGGCAGCACGTCCACCCAGACCAGCCAGATTCCCAGGAAACCCGTCACGGCCAGCGAGTATTCCACCAGGTGCCGGGTTTGCGCGTTGATGGCGGCCAGATCGACGTTCTGTTCGGCTGCGGCGGGGAGGAACGACGAGGCGTCGGGCACCACCGCAGGTGGTCCTCCGGCGGCCTTGGCTTCGGCCTGGGTGGCGGCTCGCCGCTGCCGGAACTGTTCGATGGCCAGTTTGCGGCGCTTCACCAGCACCCAGCGCAGCAGCAGACTCCGCAACAGGGTCAAGCCCAGGAGGATGTACGCGCTGGTGACCAGGCGTTGGGCAAGTTGCTGGGCGGTGTAGTAGTAGCCGGCCACGGCGAGAATGGCCAACGCGACGGGCACCAGCACAGCCAGCGGATACCAGACGGGGCGGAGGCGTTCGACCCAGCCCCCGCGGCGAATGGCCAGCGCTGCTTGGTAGATGCCGCCGGTGGGCCGCAAGGACCGCTGGACCAGCAGCGAGCAGATCAGCGCGGCGGCCACGAAACTCAGCCGTCCCAGCGAGTCTATCCAGCGGTCGTTCTCGTGCGCGCTGATGGTCACGGCGACGAAGACGAAAGGCAAGAGCAGGATCTTGGCAGCCTGGATGTAGCGCCGCGAGGGCTTCAGCGCCGAGACCGGCCAGCCGAAGTGGGCTTCGGAGAGGCCCTCCGGGCGACACTTCTGCCGCAGCAGATCGAGCACCAGATAGATCCCGGCCGTGTACGCCAGACCGGCGGCGACCGCCTTGGAGAACTCGGGTGAGTCGATCCCTGCGCCGAGTCTCCAGGAGACGTACCACAGGATGCCCGGCACCACCGAGCTGATCAGCACCGTGAGCAAGACCGCCTCCAGGGTGGGGATCAGGCTGCAGCAGTTGGCGCGTTGGGCCCTTTCACCGATCTCGGTGGTCGTCCTGCGCAGCCGAGGCTGGATCCAGATCAGCGGACCGAAGACGAGGACCGCCATAGCCGCAAAGAGCGGGTTGCCCTGCACGTCGGCCAGCAGACTGCGGAGCAATTCGAACCAGGCTTCCGGCCGGATCAACCAGAGCACACCCTCCGCGAGATGGCGGCAGTCCGACAGGCCGAGGACCGCTGCGCTGCGGATCCAGAGCACGCGCTCGTCGATGTACTTGGCGTAATCCTCCGTCTGTTTGATGAGTTGCCGCTCGGCGACATCCAGCTCGACCAGCTTCTCGAAGTAGCTGTTGAGGTCTACGATCAGGGCGTCGAGGTAATCCTTCTCGGTTTCCAGCGCATTTCGGGTGGCGGCTTCCAGTTCGTACTGATCGCTCTCGCCCTGGGCGCGAGCGGTGGTGTGCAGCTCCTTTTGGATTTGCGCCTCCAAGTTTGCCAGTTCGGAACGTCGATCCTGGAACTGGAGCAGTGCCAACTGGCTTTCCCGCATGGCAAGCTGCCGGCTCTTGATGTTCTTGCGGTGGCTGCGCAGATCGGGCATGGTTTCGCGCTGCTTGCGCAGCGACAGGCCAATGGCGTTGGTCAGGCCGACGGTCTCGACCTTCCCTTGGATCCGCTTGAATTGATCCTGCAGGGTGGTGAGTTTCTGGTTGGTGTCCTCGAGTTGCCTGGTAGTCTGGACGATCAGCTCGGCCAGGTTCTTGCGGCGCTCGGCCAACTCGGCGTTCTGCCGGGCGAGTTCGGCCAGGGCGGGATGAGCTTGTTGGGCTTCCCGCTGGGCGCGGCGCAATTGCGCCTCGGCGTCGCGCTGCCGCTGCCGGTTGATGGCTTCCTGCCACTTGGCCAGCTCCTGTTCCGCCAAGGCGATCTGACGGGCGGCCAGGTCACGTTGCAGCGGCAACAACTCGGTGCAGATTTCATATGCCTTCAATTCGTTTTCGTAGCAGAGGAGTTCCTGCTCGAGGGCCCGGCGTCGGGCCCAAAGCGAGAGCCGCCGTGCCGAGGTGAGTTCGGAGGATTCGGCGGCGGGGGCGGCCGCCTGCAACTGGTTGTCGACGTCGGCCAGTCGCTCACGAAGCGCCACCACCAGCTTGGGAATCTCGATGCGACGGCCGGCGCGGCGCTTGGGCTCGGCCTCGATTTCGGCGAACTTCAGTTTTTTCTCGCTTAGCTCGGTTGCCTTTTGCGAAAGGGTCTGTTCGAGCTGCAAGAGGCTGGCTTCGGGGATCGAGAGGGTCGTTTCCCGGGGCAGCGCCTCGAGGGCCGCCCTGGTCTTCAGCAGTTCCTCGGGACCGGTGGCTGCCATCTGCTCGAAGCGCTTGGCCGAATTCGCCCATTTGTCGGCTGCACCTAAATCGTCCAAGGCTTGGCTGTATAGCTCGCGGAGCTTGCCTTTGGCGGCGCCGTCCACCGCGGGTGCATCCTCAAGCTGCTTCAGCCGGTTCTGAACCGCCTCGACCGTCACCTGCTCGGCGGGTGGTTTCTGCGGGGGGGACTCGCCTCGGGCGATGGCCGCAAACCCCAGCCACAGCAGCGCCGCAGATAGGAGCACCGTGCAACAAGGGCGGCGACCCGGACCCTCCCTCAGCCGGGCGAGGCTGGGACACGAAAGGGGATCGAACGAACGCGGGGCCCGTCGAGGTCGTGCAGTCTTGATGGAGAATCTTCGCGACATTCGTGGTGTCTGGAGAAACTGGGAAAGGTAGAGATCTGGCCTACGCCGAGGGCGTGGCTTATACCTATCCGCCGACTTCCCTGCAATCCCAACATGGAAAGCCCGAGCCGGTTCGAGAATTGGCCCGAAGAGGCGACCTCTCGGCCCTTGTGGCCCGCCACGCCTCGAATGTCGGCCTGGGTGTTGGGCGGGGCCGCTTGCGGCTTAGCAGCGCGGGTTGACGGCGGGAAAACGCCTCGCTCAATACCGCCGGTGCTTCCGCAGGACGGTCACGTACAGATCGTACTTCTTGTCGATCGTCGTGGGCGGGAGCTGCATCTCGAACTCGACGTTCCCCACGTCGATCCGCTTGGTCTTCAGCAGCTCCGCCTGCGGGATCTCCTTCTCCACCTGCTCGTTCCGCTCGCCGGTGAGCTCCTTCAACGCCACCTTCTCGACGATCCACTCCCCGTCCACGTGCTCCTGGATCGTCAAGGGCACGGTGATCGGCTGGCCCTTCTCCGTCTTGAAGTTCTGCAGCCGGTAACGGTAGCGCGTCCGCAGGTGCCGGAACTGCGGCCTGGTCACGCCCTGCTGGCCGTCGAGCGTAAACCGCGGGCAGGTCAGCTCGTCGAAGGCCTTCTTCGGACCCTCTTCCGGCTGCATCTCGAACCGCTCCACCTTCACGTCCTGGGCCACCCCCACGTACAAGTCCAGCGGGGCGAACAGCGGCGTGTACTTGGCCCAATCCTCCCCCAAAAACGCCTGGCTGCGGACCTCGTCCCCCTCCGACTTGGGCTCCTTGATGAACAGCCGCACCTTGCCGTAGGGCAAGGGAAACTCGCCCATCTGGTTCCCCTTGGCGTTTTCCAGCCGGTAGTACATCCGCGTCCGCTTCTGGTCGATCGTGGCGTCGAAGACGTAGCGCTTCTGGATCGGCACCTCGGCAAACTTGGCCGCCAGCATCCGCTTCCGCTCGCCGTTGTTGAAATACCGCACCGTGGTCTGGCCCACCCCCGGCTGCACCGTACACTCCCCAAAACTCTCCCCCGAGGTGTTGGTCACCGTCATGTAGACCTGCATCAGGAGCTTCTTCTCGTCGTTCTCGACCACCCCCTGGTAACTCGGCTCGGCCGCCATGTTGCCGATCAGGTACGAGATGCGGATCACCGCCGGCCCGGCCTTTTCCGCGCTGACGGTCCAGTAGAGGGCGTTTTCGTTGGGCGGGTAGTTGGTGTTCAAGACGTTCACCTCCCCGTCGGCCTTGATCACCCGGAAGACGATCGAGTCCTTGTCGATGTTGATGTTCACCCAGGAGAAGTCCACCTGGTTGCGGCCCTGCTGGAGGTTGACGGTCCGCTCCTCCTCGACCAGGGTGAAGCGGCCGTTCTGGATGTCGACCCGCACAGAGTCCCGCTCCGGCAGGGTGGTCAGCTTGATACGGGCCTGGGCCGCGGTGCCCAGCAGAAGCAGCGTCGCGGCAGTCACGGCGGCGGTAAGCGCGGTCTTCATCGTGTTTTCCTTTCGGTTGGCAAGGGGTGACGGCATCTTATGCCATTGGTTTTCAGGATTGAGGAAGCATCCTCAAAGTAGGCATCTCGCTCCGCGAGATGAGGCCCGTGTCACGAGGCTGTCCTCCCTGCTGCCGCTTCGTCTCGCGGAGCGAGACGACTACTTTGGCGGCTTCGTCTCGCGGAGCGAGACGGCTACTTTGGCGGCTTCGTCTCGCGGAGCGAGACGACGACTTTGGCGGCTTCGTCTCGCGGAGCGAGACGGCTACTTTGGCGGCTTCGTCTCGCGGAGCGAGACGGCTACTTTGGTCGCGGCTTTACATACAACTACAGCGGCTCGCGTTTCTTCTCGGCGTTGAGTTCCGGCCCCACCTGGCGGCGCTTGTAGGTCACGCTGTAAGTGACCAGCCGCTTCTCGCCCGGCTTGATGTCCAGAAAGTATTTCACGTGGTTCTGGTCCACCCGCTCCTTGCGGCCGGAGACCTGGTGCAGATCGACGTAGGCCCCCGCCTGGCTGCTGCTCCAGTCCGCCGGCGGGGCGTCCTCCGACCAGAGGACCACGTTGGCCTCAAACCGCCGCTCCAGCTCGGCCTTCACCGGCACCGGCTTGCCCGACACGACCTCTTCGTCGAAGAAAAGCGTCTCGTCGTAGTCCACCAGGTCGTAGTAGATCACGAACTGGTCGTCCAGCCGCCGCTTGTACTGCCGGGCGACGATGTTCGTGATCTGCTGGTCCTTCAGCCGGCGGATGATCGTCAGGTCGCTGTCGCGGCCCACGTTCACCTCCACCCGGTCGCCGATGGGCACGTACTTCGTCGTGGTCCCGCCCACGTAGGCCAGGTCCTTCGTCTGGTATTCCGAGAACAGTCGGACCATCCCGTCGGGCAGGGGCGAGAGGCCCAGGTTTTCCATGGCCGGCAGGTTTTTCTCCTTGCTCTGGTCGTCCAGCAGCTTGATGTTCTTGAAGCGATAGTATTTGGTGAAGGCCTCTCCGCCCTCGCGGTCGGTGAGCTTGTAGAGGCACTCCAGCGGCACCTCGGCAACCTTCATCGACACCAGCCGCTTGGGCTCCTTGTCCTTGATCTCCTCCCGGCCCTCGATGGTAAACAGGAAGTATTCGGAGAGGCCCTCTTTGACGACCTTCTTGGGTTCTTCGGGCGGTGCAGGCTTGGCTTCCGCTGCGGCCTCACCCTTCGCGAGGGAGCGTCCGAATTCTTCCCGCACCCGCTCGCGCGTCTGCGGAGGCATGTCTCTCAAGGCATAACCGGGCATCCCAGGCGCCGGTCGCGACGCCAGCTCGGCGATCTTTTCGACCAGGTTGATCGTGCCGACGACCAATCGCGTCTGGGCGTTGTCGTACAGTTCGCCCGAGTTGTTGAACACCCGGACGTAGCCGGTCAAGTTCAGCTTCGTCTCATCTTGATTGGCAATCCCCACGTAATCGGCGGTCCAGGTGATCCCACTGGTAAAATAGCGGATCTCGACGGGGATCTTGCCCGCCACCTGGCTCTTGACGTTCCACTGCAAGGCGTCGTTGCGGCCGCTGGGGAAGGTGGTGTCGATGAGGTCCACCTTGTCCTGCTGGTCGAGGATGCGGAAGTCGATGCTGGTCGGATCAATGAGGGTGTTGGCCCAGGAGAACTGGATGCGGTTGATCCCCTGCTTGACGGTCAAGAGCCGGTGCTCGCGGACCATGGTGATGTCTTCGGAGTTGTAGATGGTAAGCTGCGTCCCTTCGCGAGTCGGGACGGTCACCAGGTCCACGTCGGCCATGGCCTCCCCGGCCAGACCGACCAACAGCACGAAGAGGGGGGAAAGTCCGGGCTTTGGCATGGTTGGTCCCCTGCTATCTCCGCGGGATTGCACGTGGTAATAGAGTGCCGGGCACGGCCCGCCGAATTAGACGGCGTACCGGCCGGAGAAGTTCCCGGCAATTGTAGCTTGCCTTGGGGGCCGAACTGGCAGGCTACCCCTCTAGGGTCCAGCCTTCGCGGTACTGGCGACGGATGTACTGGTCGGCTTCCGGGCAGTTGGTGGCCTTCATGGTTTTGGCGTCCCAGGCGAGCTTCTTGCCCACACGCAGCGCGACCGTGCCCAAGAGGTTGTTCTCGACCAGCTTGCCCGAGTAGTCGAAATTGCACAGCGTCGGTGCGCCCGTCTTGACGCCGTGCAACCATTCCAGGTAATGGCCCCGGGAAGGCTCGATCCACGGTTCGGGCGGTTTGAAGTCCTTGAACTTGTCCTCCGGCGCAAGGATCTTTTTGCCGTAGTCGGCCAGCAACATGCCGTTATCGCCGACGAACAGGATGCCTTGGCCCCACTGGTTGATGTCGTGGCCGGGGACGGCGACCTTGGGCTTCTGGATGCCGTCGTACCAGTGCAGCTTGACCGGCGGCATGTCGCCGCGTGCGGGGTGTTCCCAGTGGACGACGAGCCACTCCGGGTAGGTTTCGGCGCGAAGCTGCGCACCCTCGGCCTCGACGGCGAGCGGATCGCGGAGTTTCAGGGCCCAGAAGGGCAGGTCGATCAGGTGGCTTCCCATGTCGCCGAGGCAGCCGTTGCCGAAGTCCCACCACTGTTCCCAGGTCATGCAGCCCGGAAGGTATTTGGGATTGTAGGGGCGCCAGGGGGCCGGGCCCAGCCAGAGGTCCCAATGCAGGTGTGGGGGTACGGGCGGTTGCTCCTGGGGCCGCGTGGCGCGTTCGTCCGGCAGCCCGCGGCGGTCACACCAGACGTGGGCCTCGCGGACCGGCCCGATGGCGCCCGATTGCACCAGTTCGACCACGCGGCGGTAGTTCGGCTCGGCGTGTATCTGGGTGCCCATCTGGGTGGCCAGCTTGTCCTTGTTCTTGTTGTACGTATCCTGCATGACGCGGGCTTCGTAGGCCGAGTGGGCCAGGGGCTTCTCGCAGTAGACGCTCAGGCCGCGGTTCATCGCCCAGACGCAGGCCAGGGCGTGGGTGTGATCGGTGGTGCTGACCACCACGGCGTCGAGGTCCTTCTGCTCCAGCAGCTTCCGCCAGTCGATATACTTCTGGGCCTTGGGGAATCGCTGGGCGGCCTTCTCCAGGCGCTTCTCGTCGACGTCGCACAGCGCGACGATGTTCTCGCTGCTGACGGCCCCGGCGTTGTCGCCGCCGCGGCCGTCGGCCCCGATGATGCCGATGTTCAGCTTCTCATTGGGCGAGCGGCATTGGGCGGTCCTGCCGCTGCCGGCGACCCAGATACTCACTCCGGCCAGAGCCGTGTTCCTGAGAAAACGGCGACGGTTCGTGCGGCGGTTCATCGTTGGTCTCCTTGATTGCTGCCAGTAATAGCTAGATAGGCTTGCGTGACTCCGGGAAAAAGGGGACAGGTCCAATTTGCCGGAACGGCCCACGACCAACCTTCGGTCGGTGCCCGGCTTCGCACAAATTGGACCTGTCCCCTTTTTACCGGCTAGTCTAGCCGAGCGGGCGGGACATTTCAAGTCACCGGGGGTCAATTGGGGACCGGCGGCGACGGACCGATTGTTGCAGACCCTACGGCACGCACCGGCGGCAGAATCGGTCGCCGCGGCCGCCTCCAACCCGAAAAACTGTTTCAGCCGCACCACGATTGGCCGGCCACGGGGGCATTGGTAGCGAGCTTGGCTACGGCGCCTGATATGCCGGTTCTTGTGGCTGCTACCGCTGTGTCGGGCCCGGCAGAATTGCTACGCGGGAGGGCCGCGCCCATGCCGATACGTCGAGTAGTCTTAAGCGCGGTATGCGCCCCTGGGGCCGATCGACGTGAGGTCAACCGAGGATCAGCCAAATGAGCAAGGACACCTTCCGCATCGTCACCCGCGGGGCCGACGGCAAGATCCGCATCCGCGACTATGACAGTCAGGATACGCTGCTGAAACGTCACATGCAGATCGGCGTGGACGATTGCAGTACGGACCTGGGTTTGCGGGGCCTGCCGGTCTTCCGCGGTCTGATCGGCCCCATGCCCGAAGGCAGCAACATCATCCGCTACGAGTCGCCGGAGGTCTTCGAGACACTCACCAAGAGATGGGGCACGTCGAAGCTTCCCCGCCGCTCCCGAACCCGCACGCATACGACCCAGTAACTGCCTATCCCAAGACAGTCTCCCCTCGCACCGCTTGGGGGGAGAGGGGCCGGGGTTGGGGGGTTGAAGATAGGCTCTGAGCGAGGCTCCGCGATCCCGGCAGTTCTCCGTTCGCTCGGAACCGCCGTCTATCGCGTCGTGGCAGACTGCCTCCAGGCCGTGCCCACGCCCTGTCGAGGCGGGTCCTTGTCCAGACGGGCCACACCGCCAACCAGCTCCGGCCGGAACACGGTAGGAGTGGGGGACAGGTCCGCCGGGGCCGCCGACGGAACGCCACCCACCGCTACCCGCGTGATCACCTCCTCGTCGACCATCCGCCGGGTTGTCACCGGCACCTGAACGGTGCGGGTTTCGGGCACGAGACGACGACACGTGACCGGCACCTGCACCGCCTCGGTCCGCTGCTCCCAATGGGTCCGCGGGACCATGCGGTAAGCCAGACACGGCTGGACCAGTGGGTTCCACCTTCCCACCCAATAGGCCTCGCAACGGTACTCGGTCACCGGCGACCACCAGGTCCGCTGCGTCTCGCGGAGCTCGGAGGTCTGTTCCTCCCGGTACACGGTCTGGGTCGCCGGGCGGAGCTGGGTCTCGCAGACCGGACGGCGGACGACCTGGCGGGTTTCGCGGTACGTGACGCCGTCTTTCTCGTAGTAGCGGACCTCGTCCCCTCTGGCAGACGGGATACCCAGCAGACACGTGATTACCGTGGCAGCAAGGACTAGGCGACTGGACATCTTCTCACTCCGGCTGGTTTCACGCCGCCGGTCCGTGCGGCGCCGGGAAAAAAGGGATTAAACCATTCTCTTCTCATCGGACTCCTCCCTACCATTCCATTAGTCCGCATAATCCGACTCGCCTGCCGGGGGCTTGCAGGGCTCGGCGGGATGCGGCATCCTAATGGAGTTGCACGATTCCGGGAGTGATTGGTTTAGCCCGGATTATTCACGGTGGTGTGCCACTGCTTGCCGTAAGGCAGGCAGTGCATCGACGTTACGCACTGCACTGCTTCTGGCGAAGCAGTGGCACACTGCGGTGGCTTTCCCCAGCCCGTGAATAATCCGGGTTTAGCCGCCGCGGCTACGCGGCCGTAATCTCCGGGCTGGCCGCCGGGGCTAAACACTGCGGATTTCCCGGAATCACGCAAGTCGCAGGCCCGTCCTATCCGGCATCTGCGCCCGGTACGGGCCGCGTACTACGCACCAGGAGCCGGAACGTATGATCGATCGGCAACTGCTGGAGATCCTCGTTTGCCCGCTGGACCATACCCCGCTCGGTGTGGCCGACGAGGACTTGGTGGCCAGGCTCAACCGGGCGATCGCGGCCGGACGGATCAAGAACCGCGGAGGACAACTGGTCCGAGAGGCTGTTCAGGAGGGTCTGGTACGACACGACAAAACCATCCTCTACGCGGTGATCGACAATATCCCCGTGCTCGTGGTGGATGACGCCATCCCTTTGGACCAGATCGGGTAGCCGCCGGCCAGTGGGCCGCATAGCTCCGCTTCTGGGGTGGGGGCCGTCTACCAGGGGACGGGGCAGGTCCGGTGGCAGGCGTGTGTGCCAAAACTGACGGAGTATGTTTCCACCAAAGGAGTGGTCAGCCAATGTCCCAAAAGACTGTTTTCAAAAAAATCATCGACCGCGAAATCCCCGCCAAGATCGTCTACGAGGACGACCTCTGCCTGGCGTTTGAAGACATCCACCCCCACGCGCCCACCCACCTGATCGTCATCCCCAAGAAAGAGATCCCCTCGGTCGACGGGGTGACCGAGGAAGACAGCGCCCTGGTGGGCCACCTGTTCGTGGCGATCCGCAAGATTGCCGCGAAGATGGGCCTCTCCGGCGGGTATCGCGTGGTGACCAATTGCGGTCGCGACGCCGGCCAGGAGGTAATGCACCTGCACTTCCACCTGCTGGCGGGACGGAGATTCACTTGGCCGCCGGGGTGACCCGGAGATTCTCATGCCTTCGTTCGGTTCAACGTCTCGGATCATCGGCAAGGAACTCGTGGCCCATGCCCCGTTCACCACCATCGGTGCGCTCAGCGGAATCGCGATCATAGTGGTGATGGTTGTGGCGGAGGTGCCCCAGCTCTGGTCGGAAAGGTTGTTCTGGACGTGTCATCCGGCGCACGTGCTCCTGAGCGCGTTGGTGACCACGGCCATGTACAGGCGGCACGGCGGGGGCAAGCTGTGGGCAACGATTGCGGTCGGGTATCTGGGCTCCGTCGGCACCGCCACAATCAGCGACAGCGTGATTCCTTACTTAGGGGAAAGCCTCTTGCGGCTGCCCGGGGCGGAGATTCACGCGGGCTTCATCGAGAAGTGGTGGTTTGTCAACCCGGTAGCCTTCGTGGGGATTGTCGGGGGCTGCCTGTGGCCAAAAACCAAATTCCCCCATGCCGGTCACATCTTGGTGAGCACCTGGGCGTCGCTGTTCCACATCACCATGGCACTTGACCAGCAGCTCAGTGCAGCGAAGTGCATCGTGGTCTTCCTGTTCCTCTTCCTCTCGGTATGGCTCCCGTGTTGCGCGAGCGACATTGTCTTTCCGTTGCTGTTCTGTAAGGAGGGCGTCGACGCCCATGACACGCACCGGTGTTCGTGCCGAGGCGAGTGACGTCCGGAGTTCGACGTGTCGTTGCTCCCGCTGCTTTGCGCAAGCGGAGCGGAACCATGGCGGTTGGGCGCCATCGTGACTAAATGACCTTGCATGATTCCGGGAATTCACCAATGCGCAGAGTAAGCAGTGGCACCGGCGTCTCGCCGGTGTTTTCCGGCCACTATGTGCCCCTCCCGTTGTCTTCCACCGGCGAGACGCCGGTGCCACTTGCCTCCTGGAATCGTGCAAGTCGATTCAGGCCCCCTCACCCCCTGCCTCTCCCGCCCTCGGGAGAGGGGAGCTGGCGTTGCGACTTTCCAGGGGGTCTGTCAGTCGCGGCGCACGACGTTGACCAGGCAATGGAGACTGCCGAAGTGGGGGTAACAAGCGTCGCAGTTGACGCTCAGCACCTCGTAGCCCAGCCGAGACCAGACCTCTGCCGCCGCCCGATTGAGCACCTTGGCCTGGCTATACACCGGCATGTAGACCACGCGGTGGCCGCCACGCTGGTCGAGGATGGCGTTCAGGTAGGTGACGTAGGTCCGACCGTCGCGGCCGGGGACCACTGGAATACGGACCACGCGGTAGCCCGCTGCCCGGCACTGCTGGGCCACCGCGTCGAACTTGGCGAGCGTGGCCGCGGTGAAGTCCGGTTCTTGCTTCGGGCACAGATCGGCGAGGTCCTCATCGCTCGCCTCGGCCAGGAGCTGCTTGGCGGCGGCCGGATCACCCACGAGAACGGTGCGGTCGCCGACGGCCATCATGTACATGCCCGCGTGGTGGTCGGGGGCGTCGTGCAGCAGCACCACCTGGCGCCTCAGGACAGCCGACAGCCGCTTAAGCAGCTCTTCCCGCGTCTGCACGGTCTGTTGGAGGTTCCGCAGCAGCACAGCCGGCGTAACAAAGGCGGTCTGGCCGTCGGCGACGAAATCGCCGCCGTCGAAATAGAGGTCACTGCGCAGCGACGCGACGTTCGGGCCAAGCGCCGCCGCCAGGTCGGCGCCCACGCGCTGATCGCCCGCCCGTGCCGGCCAAACCTCGGTGCCCAGCTCGCCGCGCGGACATAGCAGCGTGGTCACGTCCCCTGCTCCCGCCGGCGCCAAGGCCAACCAGCGGTCTCGCGACCAGACCGTAATGGGGTGGCCGACGACCACCGGCGACAAGACGCACCGTACGGCCCCCACACGGTCAAGAAGGTCATCAAACGCCGCCCGATCCGGACAGACGACGTGGACCGTGACCTCGGCGGGCAGTTGTCGCAGGAAGTCGCCGTAAGTCGGCCCGACGATCTCAGCCGCTTCGGAAACGTAATGGATCGCCAGCTCGCGCAGCGGTCCTTCACAGTCGCTGAGCAAGGGCCCGCGCAGCGTGACGGCCGAGCTGCCGCCGCCGATCCCGTCGAAGACCGACAGCAGGGCGGCGGAAGCTACCAGCCCCAGCAGCACTCCAAGGGCCACACGATATCGGGCGGCTGCGGTGGATAGGATCATGCTAACGCGCAAGTCCAGCGGCGGGGGCCGTTTGGCCGGCGGCCTGCGCTTGCCCGCTGGCGCTGTGCACACTGAGGGCCCGGGCAAGAACCGTCAGGTCCTTGTCGCTCAGGGTGATCGAGACACTCTCGCCGGCCGGCAGCTTGGTCTTGGTATCCAGCGAGACGGTCTTCGTTTGGCCGGGCTTGAGGCTCACCAGGCACTTCTCGGTCCACAACGGTTTCGGCAGCACCACCATGCGGGAGAGCGGCGAAGCCGGGCTGGAGGCCGACATACCGATCCAGATTGTCGTCTCGACCGGCTTGTCGGTGGGATTGGTCGCCTTGACCTGGAGCGTGGGCAGCTCGCCTGCCTTGTAGGCCGGCTTGTCGGTCTCCAACGAAAACACGCATCCGTCGACCGTCAGTTTCGGTTGGGAAATGACCGGCTTGACGCCCTCGACCGTGCCAATGGCGGCGACCCGCCCGGGCCCCAATAGCCCCACCGTAAACGCCGTCGTCGCGGCCGCCACGCCCAGGACCGCCAGGATGTCTTTGAGCCTCATTGTTCCGCTCCTTTTCTGTTGGAGAACCGCTGATTGTGGCCCACGGCGCGTCGCAGCCGAGGGCGGGCTTTGCCCCTGGTACTGCCCCATTGTACGCACGTTTGCCGCGTCGGATCGTAACGACTTCGTAACGAGCCAAACGGGCGGAATAAGCTGCCGGGCCGACTGAACCACTTGAACACGACCCACCCAGGGCCAATAATACCCTTGGGTTCCAACCAATCGGGGTTTGACGAGTCTACTGATGTTCAGAAAGAGAATACCACATGCCGTTTAGCGGCCGACCGCACGTCGGCGGGGAGAAACGCCCCCGTCGCCGTGCCGGCGACCCTCTGTGCCAATAATGGGTGAGACAACTGCCTCCTGGTTTATTACAGTAGAGGGCAAGGAGGTAGAAGGAAGATGGAGAAAGCAAGGATGTTGGGGATGGAGGAGTCTGTGGCGGGCGGAA
>Ga0315291_10001511_pt1 | contig 31132 bp, 34 predicted proteins | sample YL17G12_20_MG_FD_203070 | JGI IMG/M metagenome (GOLD analysis project Ga0315291, IMG submission 203070) | Sediment microbial communities from Yellowstone Lake, YNP, Wyoming, USA - YL17G12_20 | ecosystem: Environmental > Aquatic > Freshwater > Lake > Sediment | place: USA: Wyoming | collected...
GTGGGCAACCGTGGCAGACCCTCGGGAATGTCACGCAAGGGGGTAGCCATGCCAAAACTGACCAACAAACAGCAACTGCTGGATGAGGCTCAGAAGAAGTACGAGGCACTGGGGCGGCAGTTCGCATCGTTCACGCCGGAGGAGATGGTCCGGCCGGGAGTCATCGGCACCTGGTCCATCAAGGATATCCTGGCACACCTGCTGGAATGGCAGAGGATGTTGATGGACTGGTATGAGGCGGAACTGCGCGGCGAGACGCCAGCCGTCCCAGCCGAGGGGTACAACTGGAGTCAACTGCCTGCGCTGAACCAGGCCATCTACGAGCGGTGCCAGGACGTGGCGCTGGACGACGTCAGGAGCCAGCTGGACGCATCGCACAGGCACATGCTGGACGTGGTCGCATCACTGTCGGAGGAGGAGCTGTTCACGCCCGGGCGCTACGCGTGGATCGGTACCAACACGCTGGCTTCTTACGTCAACTCGTGTGCCGGCGCCCACTACCGATGGGCCCGGACAGGCATCCGCAGCGGGACGAAGGACTGGTCCAACGCGACGCCCGCCGCGAAACCAGCAGAGAGTCCGGCCACAGCTGCGGGCACCCGCGTGACGGCGGGCAGGTCCGCTCTATTGATCATCGACGTGCAGAGGGAGCTGTTCGAGAAGTCGACGCCCATCTACCAAGCAGACCAGCTGCTGAGGAACATCAACGAGCTGGTCGACCGCGCGCATGCGGCGGATGCGCCTGTGTTCTTCGTCCAGCACTGCAGCTGGAAGACCCTGGTGGAGGGCACCGACGGGTGGCAGCTGCATCCAGCGTTGAAACCGCTGACCACGGACCACTTCATCCACAAGCATCACGGCAACGCGTTCCAAGAAACAACACTCAAGGGTGAGCTGGATGCCTTGCACGTGCGCCGCGTGGTGGTGGCGGGCGTCTTGACCAACAACTGTGTCCAGGTCACCTGCAATGGTGCGCACGAGCTGGGGTATGACGTCGTGCTGGTGAAGGACGCCCACAGCACCTACAACGCGAAACCTCGCGACATCATTGACGAGTGGAACGAGAAGTTGAGCCACGGCGTCGTGCAGCTGCAGGCTACAGCTGAGGTCGACTTTGGGGCGCCCGGCACGAAGTGATCACGAGGGCATGAACCGCGAAACAAACCCGGCCCTCATTTCTGCCTGCATGATGGCGCCCTGTGGCATGGACTGCGGCATCTGTGTTGCCCACCTGCGCGCTAGGGACCGCTGTGCCGGATGCCTGGCCGGAGAGGGCCCGAAGCAGAAGCATTGCCTCGTCTGCAGCATCAAGACGTGCACCAAGAGGAGCGAGGGAGCCACGTTCTGCTTCGACTGCGTCAAGTATCCGTGCCGCAGACTGCGACAGCTGGACCTGCGCTATCGGACCAAGTACGGCATGAGCATGCTGGAGAATCTGGACCGCATTCGTGAGCTGGGGTTGGACCGGTTCATGGCCATCGAGAACACCCGCTGGGTCTGCCCCTCGTGTGGCGGCCCCATCTGTGTCCATGACCAGCGCTGCTATGGGTGTGGCGCCCGGTACGCAAGGCCGGGGAGCGGGGCAGGCCTATAGCCGGCGCGGGCGTTGCACCCGCATACCTTCTCGCGTATTACTGGACGATGAACTCCCCTGTCATCGTGGTCGGGTGCACATCACATCGGAAGAAGTAGGTTCCCGGTGTTGTCGGCACATCGAACGTGTAGGTGACAGTCGACACACCGGTCGTCCTTGCTCCTCTGTAGATGATGGTTGTCGCAGCCGCTGACGTGTAGAATGCGATATTGTGTGGGATGCCGCTGTCATTGTTGTGGAAGGTGATCGTGACATGCGCGCCCGCAGACACGGTAATGGTGTTGGTGTCAAATGCCATCCCCGCTGCCGTGACCGTGATCGTATTGCCGCCCGTCGACGGGCTGGGCGTGGGATTAGGTGTCGTCTTGGCGGCACAGCCGGCGACGAATGTGAGAAGTATGGTGAACGCGATGAGAGCGGAGAAGCTTCGTCTATGTAGCATGAGGTACCTCCTCTGAACCACGAACCTTCGTGCGACTCAAGAATCAACAGTATCCTCAAGGAATCTGCATGCAGTATACTCGCCCCAATGACTGCCTTCATGAACGCGCAGCATGCCGAATGAACAGGCCTCCGGATAGCAACTGCCTAGGCGAGGGACAATCCTGAACTGACAGTGTGGCATGGCGTCTTGACAGGAAATCAGTATCATCCACAATATCAGTGTACGCTGATTGCACGGATAGGAGGCACTATGTCAAAGAGCGAAGAGAAGAAGGAGAGTTGTTGCACGACATCAGCAGACGAATGCTGCAAGGTGGAATCCTTGGTTACCATCGACGAACGAGGACAGATGATCCTTCCCAAGGACCTGCGGGAAAAGGCTGGTCTGGCGGCGGGTGACAAACTGGTGATCGCGACCTCCATGAAGAATGGAAGGGTCTGGTGCCTGACTCTGTTCAAGGCAGACGATTTCGGCGACATGGTCAAGGGTTTCGTGGGACCAGTGATGCGGGCGGCATGGACGGACAAGAAGGAGAAGAAATGAAAGAGTCGGTGACAGATAAGAAGATGAAGGAGATCGTCAGGGAAAAGTATGGAAACATTGCCGCAGGCGCTGCTTCGGGATGTGGGTGCGGTTCCGGATGCCAAGTTATGCCGGAGGAAGCTGTCAGCAACATCAGCAAGGGCGTGGGGTACTCGGATGCGGATCTCGCAGCAGCTCCGGAGGGCGCAAACCTGGGCCTCGGCTGTGGCAACCCTCTCGCCTTCTCGGCCGTGAAGGAAGGGGACGTCGTTCTCGACCTGGGATCCGGTGCGGGGTTCGACAGCTTCCTTGCCGCCCGGAGAGTCGGGAAGACCGGCAAGGTCATCGGCGTGGACATGACGCCAGAGATGATTGCCAAGGCCAGAGCCAATGCGAAAGCCGGCGAGTACGACAACGTCGAGTTCCTGCTCGGAGACATCGAGGCGCTGCCCCTGTCCGATAACTCGGTCGACGTCGCCATCTCGAACTGCGTGATCAACCTCGTGCCCGACAAGGAGAAGGTGTTCAGCGAACTCTACAGGGTCCTGCGACCCGGTGGCCGGTTCATGATCTCTGACCTCGTGCTCCTGAAGGAATTGCCCGAGCAGGTACGAACGTCGGTGGAGGCCTATGTCGGGTGCGTCGCGGGGGCTATCCTCAAGGGCCAGTACCTGGCACTCATACGTGGTGCCGGATTCGAGGACGTGCGTGTCGTCGATGAGTCCTACGCGGCGGTGGATCTGGATGCCCCGGAGGTGCGTCAGGTGGCAGAGCAATGTGTCGGCACAGACGAATCCCGTATCGATGACCTGGTCCATTCGGTCGCAAGCATCAAGGTCCACGGAATCAAGAAGGTGATGGGCTGAGCAAGAGGACGCCGACGGATGCGCGCCGACGTTCCAGGCACTTCTGAGTCACAGTCACCACGGTTTCCGGGAACTCGGGGGCCGGTAGTACGTCCTAGGTATGACGACGGAAATCAGTTCGTCGAACATGAGAGCAGGGAGACCTGCCAATGCACTACAGGAGGTATACCATGAAGAAGAGATTTGCATTTGTTGCACTGCAGTCCATTGCCATCGTGGCCATTGCGGCCGTGATCGCCTTCTCACCGGCCCTTAGCGCCAAACAGCTCGTCAAGGCTGACACGACGATCACCGTTCCAACACCATCAGTCAGCGTGACCGGCACCGGCAAGATCACGGTCAAGCCGACCATCGCACGCATTAACTTCGGCGTCTTCACCAGCAAGGAAACATCCAGCGCTGCGCAGATCGAGAACGACGCGATCATGAGCAAGATCACTGCCGCCCTCAAGGCCGCGGGCATCAAGGATGAGGATATCCAGACCACTGGATACAGCCTTCAGCCCAGGTACGAGTGGAACAAGGAAACCGAGAAGTCCGTCCTTGTCGGCTACGACATGAACCACACCATGATGGTCATCGTCCACGCCATCAAGGACGCCGGCAAGATCGTCAGCCTCATCGCCGACAATGGCGCCAACGTGGTCAACGGCATCTCCTTCGACGTCGACGACGCGACACTCGAACAGACCAGGCTCGCCGCCCTCGACCTCGCCATGACCAGCGCTCGCAAGAGAGCCGACGTCGTCGCCAAGGCAGCCGGCAAGACCATCCTGTCCGTCCAAACGGTCAACGTGAATGAGAATACCTATTCTCCGAACGCGATCTACAGGAGCGACATGGCGGTCGCCAAGGAAAGCGCACCTGCCCCTGTCGAAGCCGGGACTATGGACATCCTGATCAGCGTCAGCGTCATCTATCTGTTCTAGAATCAACAACATCCCGTCCTGAGGAAACCCCCGCCTCGTGCGGGGGTTCTTACTATGAACCCGTCTGCGGGACAGGCATGAACCCATGACAGGTCAGACTTGTACCCGTTGCAGTGCAGGCTTTCCTGTCTTGCAGAGAACCCTTGACGACATAGACTATGTGATAGAAGGAGCGACTAGGGGGTAGCACATGGCGACATGGCTGTTTCGGGGCAACCCGAAGGACTTCGACGTCAACGCGTACTTGCAGGTGCACCGGGACATCCGGTGGTACGTCCACCAGCAACTGCTGATTCCCGAGATGCACTTGGGCGACCCCGTCTACATCTGGCGATCGGATGGTGGTTTCCCGGGAACGGGAGGGATCGTGGCCCATGGGTTCCTGTCGGGCCCGGCTGTCGTGCGCCCTGACAGCAACTTCGTCACCTGGTTGCGCAAGAAGCCCGACGTCTCCATCCCGACCGTCCTTGTCAGGCTGGACGACGTCCGCCTTACCCCTCGCTCCGGTTGCCTGCTCAGGACGGAGATCCTGCAGGACGCTACCCTGCGAAACCTGCGGGCAATCAGCATGCCCAGCGTGACCAACTACAAGCTCACGGCGGTCGAAGACGCGCGCCTGGCCCAGATATGGGAGGCGCGGAGGTTGCGCGACCTGTAGCGACTCCCGGAGGGTCAGTCTGTCAACCATGCTGACACGGATTCGACTCCTCGCTTGATGAACGAGGACGATGGCGTACAGTACTGTCAGGCACGGACATGGGAGGTACGATATGCCGACTTGGCTGTTTCAGGGGAGTCCCAAGGATTTTCCCGCCTTCAATGACTATCTTCGCAACTATGCCGAGATCTCATGGCATGTGCGGCAGAAGCGCGCCGCGGAAGACATGTATCCGGACGACGAGGTGTATATCTGGCGCCTGGAGGGCAACCGGCCGGGAACGAGTGGCATCGTCGCGCACGGGATTCTTACGACGGAGGCTCGCGTCATCCCGGACGAGGGCAAGAAATGGTGGGTGAGTCATCAGCCGAGGCCGACGGTCCCTTCGGTCGACATCACCCTCGACGATGTTCGTCTGACCCCTGAGGACGGATGCCTGACACGGGCGGCCCTGTTGCAGGACGCAGTGCTGTGGAACATGCACGTCGTCCAGTCACCACGCCTCACCAACTACAAGCTGACCCCCGAAGAAGAGGAACGGATCGCCACGCTCTGGCGCGCTGCGAAGCGGTAGGGGCGTCCTCGCCGTCACAGCAAGGCCCCCCTTCGGCATTCCTGCTGGTCAGGACAGTCTGGAGCTTCTAGCGAGGCTTCTGGCCGTTGATGTCTGTGTCGCATGCGGAGACCCTGCCCGTCCACCTGTTGACGATGTACTCGCGCCCATCGACGTTCGGGATCCGCTCATGCCCAGGGCGGTTGGCCACGGCGACCGATACGAGCCCGACGAGCGTGCCGATTGCCAGCATCAAAGGTTTTCCTATGTTCATCATGAGATCATCCTCCAGCGTGCTGCCTTTGCGGGACCGTGTGGTCCTCACCTATCAAGACGTACTGCGCGCTTCCCCGGTTCCCGGTCAGGCTCCGTGGACAACGTCCACGGGTCACGCCCAGTCATCTGGCATACGTTCCTGACGAGTCCTGGTTACATCCTCGTCTCCGTCCAGCTCCGGGCGCCTCGTCCTGCCGTCCATTTCAGCTCTTGGGCTATACGGCCTATATTGTGACAGGCAGTCTGTTGTACGGGGACGCCCACGGCCTAAGATGACAGCAGAACATCTCGACGAGGGGGAACCATGAACCAGCAACCATCCACACTTGGCGGTACGACGACGCCGAGACCGACCGAGGTCCGGTTGAGACCGCCCACAGCACGGCTGCAGGGCAGGCCCGCAGCATTCGACCCGACCCAGATCGCCGGCGCCGCCGCCTATGCCATCTTGCTGTACCTCGGCATCCTCTACGGACTTAGCCTGGTGACTGGGACCGCCGGCATGGCTCCTCGTCTGCAGAGTACCGTCGCACTCATTGGCAGTCTGCTGCTGACGGGCGCCGTATTCGGTGTGATGGCCGTCCTGCGTGACCGTCTGTCACGCCGTCCGACCGGGGCAATCCCCGAACAGATCATCAGGCTGGATGACGCTCTCCGCTGGCTGGTTCCTGCCGACCTCATGCTGTCCTATACGGGCCCTATGACCATGCTTCGCCTCAACCTGCTCGACCTGTTGGCCACGGCAGACAACGCGCAGCAGCGGGTACCTGCAGCCGCGTATGCAGCGTGGCCCGCCCCGCTCGACCACCTGGCGGCAGTCGTGTTCACCACCTACTATGGCATCCCGAACCCCGACGTCGATCCGTTCGTCTCCCAGGATACCGTGGACCTCGGTCGGTACCTAGCGGAGCGCCACAAGGCCTGACCGGACAAAGTCCGCAGGGTAGTGGACCACGTGACTAGGAATCCACAACGTGCTAGAATAGGAGAAGAACACTGTTTCGGCGCCAACGGACCGACGTGTCAAAGGAGATGACAGCTGTGGAACTCAACAAGGACAGAGGACCGATCTACTCGAGATATGACCGTGACCGTTCGGACAACTACAGCCCCGTCACCGACTATGCCGCACCACCGCGGACCACTGAAGAGATCGAATTCATCCTGGCGCACAAGATCACGCCGACCGAGGCCGAGCCGGGCGACATGCGGCCCGGCGCCAGCCACAGATATCGGGAAGGTACAACGCCGCTTCCTGCTTTTCTGCAATTGCTGTCGAACTCCATGACACCGCGTGCTCCGAACCAGGCCGCGAGTCTCCAGAATCGGGGGCAGCAGCAGACACCGTGGACATACCAGAACCGGAATGCGCGCAAGAATCAGGTGCAGAGCAAGGCGGCCCTGGTCGGCATCATCATCTGGGTCCTCTTCATCATTGTCTCGATGCTTATAATAAGCTTCTTCGGGAGATAGCGGGCAAGCGGTCCCGGGAACGTTTCCATGCTGCTCTCATGGCTGCTTTCCGATACCTGGCTGATGTCCGTGCCCGCACGGGCAGCGGACGTCCTGCTGATGGGGGTCACGCTGTGGCTGGCGTCACGGTGGTGCTGCAGCAAGCAGCAGGCCTTTGGCAAGGCTCTGCTCGTCTCCGCCCTGAACGGCGCTCTCGGCATGGGACTGTATGCGCTGTTCGTATGGGTGCGCCACACGGGCGCGCTGCCCTGGCGCGGTCCGCTGTGGCTCGTCGAGATGTTCCTCATCGCTCAGACCGTGCTGTTCGCCGTCCTCATCCTCGTCGCCTACCGACGTGATCGGTCGCGTTCCCTCAACGTAGCTCTCGTCGCCCTCACCCTGACGGGCATCATCGAGGCAGGCCTCATCGTGCTCCTATCCGTCCTGGCACCCCACACCGCAGGCCTGCAGCGCTGACAGCGGTCCCAGTCGCAGAACCGAGGCCGGCCGACGGCGCGGCTACAACTGGTGGCGGCACTCACTGGTCGGCGTCGGAGCGATGACAATCGTGCACCTCGCCGAAAGTCTTCATGACGCGCTGACGCATGCAGTACATGGAGACACACGACTCGGGCGTCGTCACGGTGGATAATCGAACGTTATGCGTGGCAAGCGAGACCAGCGCCGGGTACCAGGACAAGACCGTGCATGGCGGTGTCCCGTTGCGTCCGCCAGACATCAGGATAGACTGAACCCCGTGTGCCCGCCGCCCTTCGGAACCGGCGGGCGAAAAGGGGAGTGAATAATGGCCAGTGCCTTTCAGCTTATGTGGCCCGGATACGTGTTTCTGTTTGATCTGCGCGTCAGGGGATTCGACATCCTGCCTGACGTCCTTGGATATCTGCTGATAACCGCCGGCCTGAGGCGTCTCAGCCACCTGAACGACCATTTCGCCAAGGGAGCCCGACTGGCGCCCATAGCCGCGCTGGTCTCGCTGGCGGACATCTATGAGCCCGTGAGAAGCGGTGCCGGCGTCCTGACACTGACCGGTCCATCGTTCAGGACACCTGTCGGCGCAGCGCTCACGGTTGCCGGCATCGCTCTCCTCGCCCTCAACCTGCTCATGGCCTGGCACCTGATCGCAGGCATCGCCCAGCTGGCGTCGGAGCGGGGAGAAGACGAAATCTCAGAACGTACCGCAACGCTGTGGCCCGAGTACAAGGGCCTCCATATCCTGCTGATGGTGGTCTGGCCGCTGTCGGCACTGGCTCCCGCGGTGGGGTGGTTCGCCCCGCTTGCCCAGCTCTCGGTGGGCATTGTTGCATACCTTGGCATCATGGGTCTGCTGAGGCAGGCACGTCATGCCTTCGGCGAGTCGACAGGGAGGGTTGGCTGACGCTCCTGCTCTAGGGTATCCGCCGCGGGCGAAACGCCCGGTTGGCCCAGGAGAGCGCCTCGCGGTCGCTGACCTCGTGAAAGTCCTGGTAGAACTGACCTACAGCCATGAGCCATTCGGCGGCGTGGACTGCGACGACACGGTACCCCCGCTCGGCCAGCTGGCGCATCACCTCGCGATCGACGACGGGCGTGCCGACCGTCGGCAAGCCGCCCATACCGGTCACGACGTCCAGGGCCGCGATCATGGTCGCTCCCGTGGCAATGCCGTCGTCCACGACCAGCACGCGGGCGCCCCGTTCCCATGTCTGAGGAATGTAGCGCTCAAAAAGTTCTGCATAGAGGACGAGGCGCTCCTTCTCGAATCCGATCTCGGCCTCGAGGTGATCGCGCCGTTCGTGAGCTGATTCCGGGGAGAGGACTGTAGCGAATTCGCCGTTCCCGGCGTAGCCGAGTGCTCCCACGGCAAGTTCGCGGTTCGCGTCGGCACGGATCTTGCGGATGAGCAGAACGCCAAACGGCAGGCCGAGCTCCTGGGCGACAACAGACCCGACGACGACACCGCCGCGTGGAATCCCACAGCAAAGGTCGAAGGTCAACCCTTGGTCACGGACCTCACGTGCCAGCTTGGCTCCCGCTTCTTCCCGCGACAGGAAGACCATAGTGTTCCTCCCACTGGGTCATGCTCGACGGTATCGAAATCTCCGCCGACATCAGCATGACAGAACAGGGAATTTGGTCAACACCCTGGACCCGGTGACAACCGGGTCCTCAGGAACCGTGTTGAAGGGTTTCAGACCTCGAGATACCAGACGATGGCGGTCTCGTCCTCGCTGCCCGGCGTGGCCTGCAGGTAGAGACGGTCGAACCCGCCGATGACGAACCCGTAGTCACGGTAGAACATGCATGCCGTCACGTGGATGTCCTGCGTTTCCGCGCGCAGCCAGTGCAGTCCCCGGGCAAGAGCCCATGCCTTGACGGTATTCATGAGCGACGTCGCGATGCCGTGATGGCGGTGACCATGCTCAACGCGCAGTCCCCAGACACGCGCCATGTTGTTGTGGTCTTCCTGGACACACACCTGTCCTACCAGTTTCTCTCCGACAAATGCGAGATAGATGGCCGCGTCATCTCTGCCGAGATAGGCACAGTCGGGACAGCAGTCCTCTGTCTTCTTATATGGAAGCTGGACGGAATCGACGTCGAAGTCATAGCTGTCACCACACATAGACACCTTGACACGCGCCTTCACGACGAAGTTGCTGCGGAGCCCGTCCACGTAGCCGGCCATACCCGGTGTCGCCCGCACGATCCGTATGTCGAGATCAGTCATGTTGTCCACGCCCACATCATACACGAACGCCACGCCGAAGCGGGAAGCCGGCATTCACAACCAGACACTGTTTCCTGAGGACACGCACTGGATGCTCTCCTCCGTCGTTCATCCCCGCCTTTGTGAAGAACACGCGCACGATAACTTGAGGTGATGCAACCCGCCCGTTGCCCTCAACATCGCCTGTGATATACTGCAAGTAGAAACCTGGATCCTTGTTGTGAGGCAAATGGTTGAGACAGCGACTGTTCCGGTCGATCCTGATATGCGCACTTGCCATTCCCGGTCTGTGGTTGCTGGGATGCCGTGCGCCGACAGTGGTAACGCAGGAGGCGCCAATGGGAATCACGATCACCAGTATGGCATTCGCAGCTGGCAAGTCCATCCCGGTCAAGTTCACGGGGCAGGGCATGAACATCTCGCCGGATCTTACGTGGAGCGGAGCCCCGCCAAGCGTCAAGAGCTATGTCCTGGTCTGTGACGACCCGGATGCTCCCGGCGGAAGGTGGGTCCACTGGACCATGTGGAATATCCCCTCGTCAGCGACGAGTCTGCCAGAGGGTGTGGCGGGAGACGCAACACTGCTGGACGGGTCCATTCAGGGAATCACTAGCTTCGGACGCCGTGGCTACGGCGGGCCCATGCCCCCAAAGGGAAACGCCCATCACTACTACTTCCGGATGTATGCCCTCGATGCGTTGCTGACCCTTGACGCGTCCGCCTCGCGGGCACAGCTGGATGAAGCGATGCGAGGGCACGTCCTCTCTCAGGGGCAGCTGATGGGAACATATCAGCGGCAGTAGCTCCCACCAAGCCCGCGGGGAGGCGTTCATGAAGCAACATGGCTCTCAGACCGTGTGGTTCGACACTAGCGGAGAGGCACACACCGTCCAGGTGCTGGAGCTTGCCGCGCGCCGTTTCGGCGAAGGCGACATCGCGGCAATCGTCCTGGCATCACAGACCGGACGCAGTGCTCTCCTGGCTGTGCCGATACTTGCTCCTCTCCGCGTGCCCGTCATCATCGTGACGCACGTGCCCTGTGAGGCAGACGGGCCGGGTGGCCAATTCCCCATTGGCCTGCTTCGTCCGGAATACGCAGCCAACCAACGTACCATCACAGCGGCCGGATTCCGCATTGTCCAGGGGACACGCCCGCTTGCGCCCCTCTCCCGTGCACTGGACTGGGACGCGCCGACGCCCGAATGCGTGCTGGATTCTGCTCTTGCGCTGTTCGGTCAGGGGACGAAGGTCGCTGTCGAAGCTGCCGTCATGGCGACCGACGCAGGCGCAGTTGCGCCGCGCGTCCATGTCGTGTCCTGTGCGGGAACCTGGGCGGGGCTGGACACGGCACTCGTCGTCCACACTGCCTATAGCACGGACTTTCTGCTCACGGGAGACGTGACCGAGTTCGTTGCCAAGCCCAGACATCGGGTGAACCGGCGGCGCGAATGGGAGAGCCCATCCTGGGAGGGCGACACCACGCCATATCGAGGCACCTGAGCGGTCCAGCCCGGTCGCGGCACCGGATGCCGGCTCTAGGTGAGAATCCGGAGGACGATCGAGATCGTCGCGTCCAAGACTCACAGTGGAATCCCGCAGTCTGGTCGCCTCAGGCAGGCACCTACTGAGGGGTCGACGTTCCCCCCGAGACGGTCGCGCTGCTGACGGTGATGGTGACAGTCCTCGTGAGCTCCTCCCACTCGACGTCTGCGCCAAGGTGCTCACTGACGAAGCGCACCGGCAGCATGGTCCTGCCGTTCATGATGGCCGCCGGAACGTCCAGGATGACCGCCTCGCCGTTCACGACGGCGGTCCGATTGCCGATCTGAAGCAGCAGGATCGTGCCGTTGAAGCCCACTTCGACACTGCGCGTTTCCGGAACCCAGGTGATTGCGCCGCCCAGACCCTCGATGATGGGCCGCAATGGGACCAGCGTTCGACCGCTCACGATGATGGGAGGAGTGTCCAGGGTCACGAGCTGGCCGTCCAGATGGGCGACCATGCTGCCCACGGAAAGCGTGATGATGTGCTGGTTCGGGTCGACGGACTTCTCGAACGTCGCTAGGACGGACTTGTTGTCATCCATTGAGAGCGCGAACGGATTGGCTGTGCCAGTCACACTACCGCTCCACCCAGCGAACTCCCATCCGGGAGCCGGCCTTGCGGTGAACGTCACCGTACTCCCTGCGGCATACGATTCTTTCTGTGGCTCTACGCTCAGCAAGCCGTTGCCCATGACCGCGGAGAGCAGCGTGTATGACGCGGGGGTGACCCCGCCGATGACGTACTGCGACAGACTCTGTTCGTTGCCGTTGAACCAGTTCAGATCGACGCTGTGCCCTTCGACGCCCGGAACGGTCCCATTATCAGCATACTGCCAGAACGCCCAGCTGTCCCAACCCCCAATGTTCGGCTGCACTGCGGGGTTATACCCAGCAATCCAGAGGCGATAGCGCCCGTCGACGGTCGGATCCGCCTTGTGGAGATCCGCGGCGACAGAAGCGCCGCAGTAGATGAGAGGGTTAGCCCCAGTTGCGCCACGCACAATGTCGGACCACTGGTCGAGCCAGTGTACCATGGCTATGCCCCGGATGTTGTACCGTGGCTCGATGTCAAGGACAGGTACCAGGAACCCTAGGCTGATGAACTGCCCAGCCACCTTCAGGAAGTAGGCTGCCTCTGCGGCAGCTGTGTTCTCAGCGGGCCAGCAGATGTGATAGACTCCTGTCAGCAGCCCCGCGGAACGTGCACCAGGTACCAGCACGCTCATGAAAGCATCTGTGATGCCAGTTCCCTCCGTCGCCTTGACAAAGGCAAACCGAAATCCCTCCCCGCGAACGGCGGCCCAGTCGATGGGGTCTCCCGCATCATCCCCGTCACACTGCCACCGTGACACGTCGATGCCCTGGATCATGCCCACGCGCATCTGCGCAGGGATATTGACGCTGCCCGTGGAGCACGCGACGCGGACGAGGCTCTCATAGGTCCCCGCCGGCATGCCGGCCCGCTGCACCCCGATGCTGATGCGCTGGCTTCCCCCGACAGGCACGCTGCCTGACGTGGGTGAAACGCCGACCAGCCATGAAGCGCCAGCGATGATGTCAAACGTCACCGGCGTGCTCCCCGTGTTCTGGAGAGCGAGAACGAGTGACGTCTGCTCGCCTCCGAAATCGAGCTCCGGAGGAAGAAAGAAGACGCCAGTCGGCATCGGTGCCACCTGTGGAACCACCTGGACGTCCTCGCAGAGATCGCTCGCGCCGTTCGCGTTGACGGCGCTGACGGCGTACCAGTAGGGCCTGCCGCCGATTAGCATGGGGCCGTCTGTCCAGGTCCGCGTGTCGAAGCCCTGATCACCGACATTCAGTATGGCAACAAGCGTCGACGGATCCGCGTGACGGTCACGGTAGATGCGCCAAGCAGTAGCAGGGGTGGCTCCGGGTTCCTCGGGAAGACTCCATGAAAGCGCAGTGGACTCGATCCCGCCTGTAGCCCCAAGGGCCGTCGGCGGACTGGGAATCAGACTGGGAACAGCCACCTTGAGATACTGGTCGACAGACCAGCCCATCACGCCACTCTTCCACTGGACGCGCCACCAGGTGAGACTGTCACTGGCAACAGGACCCTCCTGGACGACCCCGCGAGCCCCATCCTTCTCGACGCCGAGGACGGTTCCGGAACTGGTGGCCGATGATCGCACGTTGAGACCGTCTCCCCCTGTGCCAGTGACTTCGACAGCAGACCCGACAGTCAGCGTCTCGGCAAGAGCTGAAAACGGCATGAACGTGAGAGAGGTCACCAGGACCAGACACAGCATGATGGAAGCCGGCCCCCTGAGCGCATTCCTCTTCTCACCGCCGTGCTTGCCTTCTGGACGCCTCATATGGACGGTCGTGCCTCCCGTATGGCGGAGTCTCCGGATGCAGTCTTCCGGCCTGTCGTCGCCACCTGTATCCATATTGTAGCAGCGTTCAGGCATCCGTTCCGCGCAGGTCTTCACAGAACCTGTGAACACCTGCTGTTGCCGAGGGCGACTCAGGATCGTTTGCTTCCCGCGCGGATCATCTCCTGCACCCGGTCCGCAACCTGCGACACCGTCAGACCGGTCGTATCCAGGTATGGGGCGTCAAGCGCCCGGTACAGAGGGAGGCGCACGGCCGCTTCGTCAAGGGCGGACGGGGGGCATGCATCAGCGATGAGATGAGCGCGCAGTTCTTCAGGCGTGCAGACCAGCGAGACGCGTGTCAACCTGCATTCCAGGTCTCGCAACCCTGAGAGGATCGTGCGGACGATGAGTTCATTGTGCAGTACCCAGTCGAAGATCACGGTCTCGTACGCGGAACAGGCCAGATAGTTGCGCAGCAAGACGATGATGTTGCGCTCCACCATCGCCTGTGTCTCGTTCGTCACCTGCCACGGATGCATCATCCAGCACCAGTCGCCGTCGAGCCACACCGCCTTGTCGATACGGCTCAGCAACTCCCTGCACACTGCGCTCTTGCCAACTCCCATCGGCCCGCCAATGACGACTAGGTTCTTCATGTGATCCCTCTCGCTTTGCCAAGCGGTACTCTGGCGCCCACTCCCATTATCCTATGTGGTCACCGTCGCACTGCAACCTGTAGCCACCTTCTTGTACCACACCGCCACGGCCCTACAATGCATGTGTTGTGGAGTACCTGCAAGAGCAGGCACGCAACGCAGGACAGGAGGCCAATGATGAACCTGATCATGTTCGACATGGATGGTACGCTCTTTCGGACAGAGACGTCCTTCTTTCCTTCTGTACGGGAGTTTGCCAGCCGTCATGCCTTCCCCGTGCCTGATGAGGAGTTCCTTCGAAGCTTCATCGGTCAGAGCGGCAGCGCATGGCGAGCCTGGCTGGAACAGCTGCAGCTCGGCAAATCGACCCAAGAGCTCGCCTGTGAGTTCGACCTCCTGGAACAGGAATACGTGAAGACACAGGGAGAGCTGTACCCTGGTACCGCAGACGTCCTCAGGGCCTTGGCACTGGACGGATGGAAGCTCGGTGTGTGCAGCAACGCCCCGGGGTGGTTTCCCGAGATGATCCTGACCCGAGCAGGTGTCCGCGACCTGTTCACGGTGATCCGGGTACCCAGTCGCCCTGATCAGACGAAGGCGATGATGCTCTGCGAGGTGTGGAATGAGCTTCATCCGAAGCAGTGCGCTATGGTGGGTGACCGAGCCGACGACATGCGGGCGGCCCACGCGGGAGGCTACTTTGCGATAGGGGCCGTCTACGGTTGGGCTCCAGGGGAACTGGAGCTCGCAGACGTCCGCATCCACGACATTGCCGAGGTACCGACGGCACTGGCCCGCCACTGGTCTCAAGAGGCTGTGACCGAGAGGGCAAGCGCTCCCGTGACCGTGGCCTCTGCTCCAGTAGTCTCCGAAGCGCCGGCGCCGGTTGTCTCTGAAGCCCACGCTTCACAGCCATCTGTTGCCCAGACCACAGCCGCCACAGCCAAGGTTCAGGAGCCCCTGCCTGTCAAGCCCAAGCTATCCGTCCCCCAGCATAAAGAGACTCCTCCCAAGACGATCGAACCGCCCCTTGAGATAGCCCCCGAACCCATGGCGGAGGGCCCTGCCATCACACGTCCCCTCGAACCGGCAACGCCTGAAGAGGTCGTGGAGCCCGCAGCGGAGACGCCTGCCCCTATGGCGCCGGTCGAGCCGGCAACGCCCGATGAGGTTCTGGATACCCTGGTGGAACCGCCATTTCCCGTACAACCCGTTGAGCCGCAGGTCCAGACGTCCCCAGAGCCCCCGGCGAAAGCACCTACCGTCGTGGCGCATGTCGAGCCGGTGGTCACGTCGCCTGCCCCTGCAACGCCGCTCCGCTCGACACCAGAGACTGTCACGCCCCGTCTCGCTGAGCCGGAACCGGCGGCTGCGATCAGAAAGTCCTGGAACCTCTTCCGCAGGCATGAGGACAAACCACGGTAGGAGTGGAACCATGGACCGCCAGCGATTCTCGCGCATTGCCCACAGCACTCACATCTTCTACAACCCACTCAGTGAGGCGAAGCTGGACCGCGTCCTTGATCTCGTCCCTCTGACGGCCGACAGCCGCGTCGTGGATTTTGGCACAGGACGATGCGAAGCACTTATCCGCCTGGTCGAGCGATACAGCTGCAGTGCGCTAGCCGTGGAGACCGACGAGAAGTTCCTCGAAACAGCGCGCAATGAAGCCATGATACGGATCCCAGGAAGGGTACTGCGGCTGGTACACCAGGAGGCGACCAAGTTTCTGGACGCCAACCCTGCATGCAACTTCGACATGGCACTCTGCATTGGAGCGTCACACGCCTTCGGAGACTACCGTCACACTCTCGCGCGTCTGAAAGCCTGCGTGCGTCCCGGCGGCTGGCTACTGGTGGGCAAAGGCTACTGGAAACAGAAACCGTCGCCCGAGTATCTGCTGGTCCTCGGTGGTGACGAGTCCGAACTCACGAGCCATGAAGGGAATATCAGGACTGCCGAGGAATTGGGGCTCGTGCCCCTGTGGGCGAGCGTCGCCAGCGACGACGAGTGGGACGAGTACGAATGGCGCTATCGGATGAACATCGAGGCCTTCGCCCATGACAACCCCGATGATCCAGATCGCGAGGCGATGCTGGAACAAATCCACGCTTGGAACCACGCGTATCTTGCCTGGGGGCGGGCAACCTTCGGGTTCGGCCTGTACCTGTTCAGAAACGCCTAGACAAACCCTTCTCGCCAATATCATACTACGTTGTACTACGTCTGAACGACTAGGCCTTGCCTAGCGCCCACGGAGGTTACCCGAGTGCGAATTGCGTAGTTCCGTCATACCGTAGCGCCAACTCCGTCACATGCCCCCGGCACTGTGGCGACGAACACGGAGGAACACATGCAGACTACGTGCACCAACCTATCCTTTTCATATCCGAATCAGACCACACCCCTGTTCGATGCTGTCTCGTTCTTCATCTTTGACGGCTCCCGTCTGGGCATCATCGGTCCAAATGGCAGCGGAAAGTCGACGCTGCTGGGCCTCCTGACGGGAAGGCTGCAGCCAACTTCGGGCACGATCAGCAGATCCCGGCCGGCGCCCCGCATTGCGCTCATCGACATGGACACGGGCGACAGCCGGCTGGTCACGACAAGCGTCCTCGTGGTTCGCAACTCAGGCCTCGCCGCGGCGTGGAGCATCATGCAATCGGACTCTAGTGCCGACAGCACAGCAGAAGCGGCCGCAGAATTCGACGATCGCAGGCTTCAAGCTGACGCCCTTGCCAAATGAGCCCCCACCGCGGCAATGACTCTCGATGTAGTGCTCAAATGCTCGCAATCAGGATCGCCACACAACCTTCGTTGACAATGCCCTGTTCGACCCCATACTATCGTGTCTTGCAGGTCTGTGCACAGGGAAACAGACGGCCGGGAAAACCCGGTCGAACGCTCACTGTCGATGTCTCATAGCATGGGTCCAATAGCACTCGCCGCACCCATGTGGCGACATCCGACATATGAAAGAGCCGCCTGCTGACTGTCTGAGAGCGTCATCCCGTCGAGCGCCGGCACAAGGAGCTCACGTGACATTTGATTCATTTCATCTCGACTCTCGCCTTACCGCGGGTATTGTTCTATGCGGCTACTCCACACCGACACCTATCCAGGAGAAGGCTATTTCCCCTGTCATGGAAGGACGTGACGTCATGGGCCTTGCCCAGACCGGCACAGGCAAGACGGCCGCATATGCACTCCCGATCATGGAGCGCCTGCTGACGGGGCCGCGCGGTTCGCTACGCGCCCTCATCGTCGCCCCAACCCGCGAACTGGCCGAGCAGATCGCCGAGGACTTCCGCGACCTGGGCCGCAAGGCTCGCCTCACCGTTCTCACTATCTACGGCGGCGTCGGCATCAATCCGCAAATCGATGCGCTCCGGCGCGGCGTCGACATTGTCGTCGCCTGCCCTGGCCGTTTGCTGGACCATGTCACCCAAGGTACGGTCGACCTTACCAAGATACAGGTCCTCGTCCTCGACGAAGCGGACATGATGCTGGATATGGGCTTCCTGCCCGACGTCCGCCGCATCATCAAGAACCTCCCGGCCCAGCGCCAGAACCTGTTGTTCAGCGCCACCATGCCGGAGGACATCCGCCATCTCGCCGATGCTATCCTGCATGACCCCTTGACGATCCAGATCGGCCACTCCGCTCCGGTAGAAACGGTTTCACATGCTCTCTACCCGGTACCGCAGCACCTCAAGACACCATTGCTCATAGAGCTGCTGAAGCACACCGATACGGAGTCAGTCCTGATCTTCACACGCACCAAGCACCGTGCCAAGAAGCTTGGCGAGAAGCTGGCCAAGGAAGGCTACCGTGCGACGTCGCTGCAGGGCAATCTGTCACAGCGCGCACGCCAGGCAGCATTGGGTGGCTTTCGCGATGGCGCCTACAAGGTGCTGGTCGCTACCGATATCGCGGCCCGCGGCATCGATGTGACGCAGATCTCGCACGTCATCAACTATGACATCCCGGACACGACGGACGCCTACACGCATCGCATCGGGCGTACTGGCCGAGCTCTCCATTCGGGAGACGCGTTCACCCTGATCACTGAGGAAGACACGATCCTGGTCCGCGACATTGAGAAGGTTCTGGGAACGCCCATCGAACGGCGTACGCTCTCCGACTTCGATTACAAGGCCCCGGCTCCAAGGCGCGAAACCGAGTTTGCCTGGGACCCCCGACCCGGTACGGGTTCCAGCCGTGCTCAGCGCTCGGCCGGCCGTGACGGTCAGTCCGCTTCAGCACCGAAACATCATGAAAACAGCGTGAATCCGCCAAAGAACTGGAATCATCGGTCAGAGACAAGAAGACCGGCCAATATCCGGACCTCTTGACAGCGTTTGCAGAGAAGTGATATAATAAGGGTGTGATAGCGCCAAACGTTATCACATGCCCTCCTTCGCAGGGGCCCCGTCTGGGGCCCCTCGCTTTTTCCCCGCAGCTTGTACCTGTTGCGGTACGCTATTCGCGAATCGTCTGCCCCAGCGCCGGCACATCCACAAGGATGAAGTCTGAGTGGTCGATCGCCCCCACCATGAACTCGGGCTCGTCCGCTATGCGCGCCTGGTCCCCTACCTCATAGTCGACCCCATTGACAGTCAGAGCGCCGCGGGTCAGGTAGAGAAATGCACAACGACCCGGGGTCATCCGGTATTCGATCATCTGATAGGGTTCAAGTGAGCCGACGAAAACGGTCGCGTCCGCGTTCATCGGAATCGCCCCTGCCTTGTTCTGACCAGAGGCGACTGCGACAAGCTCGTTAGGAGGAGGAAGTGCTCCAAACGCAGCCTCAGCATGAGCCGGCATCAGTCCCGGCGCCCGCGGAAAAATCCCGACCTGATACATATGGGCTTGTCCCGGGCACTCGTTCATCTCCACGTGACGGACGCCGGTCCCGGAAGTCAGGACCTGGACATCGCCTGGACGAAGGCGTACCGGAGGCTGAACCCCCTGCCGCTGTCGTATCTCCCCTGCCACGACGATGGTGACGACCTCAATCTCGTCATGGAAGTGGAGCGGAAAACCACACGCGGGGTGGACAAGATCATCGTTGAAAAACCGGAGACCGCCCCAGCGGACGTTTCCGGGCTCGAAGTAGTCGCCGTACGAGAACAGCAGGAAGTTCTCGGAACTCTGCGACACGGCGAGGTGTCGCTTCTGCGAGGCTACGTGGCGGATCATCCGGCCTCGCTGTCAAGCTGGTCCTCGGACAGAATCTCGCCAGCACCGATCATGTCGAGAAACGTCAGCCCGATTGTGGGATCGAACTGCGTCCCAAGGTGTCCTGCGATTTCCTTCCGGGCCTCTGCCACCGAGAGAGACCTGCGATATGGACGCTTCGACGTCATCGCATCGAATGTGTCGGCGACGGCCATAATTCGAGAGCCGACCGGAATATGTTCTCCCGACAAGCCATCTGGATAGCCTGCTCCGTCCCATCGCTCATGGTGATTGCGGATGATGAGCGCAACATTGCGCAGCTGCGCGATGGGGCGCAGGATGCTCTCGCCGACCAGAGGATGCGTGTCCATGAGCACCACCTCTTCCGCCGTCAGACTGGACGGCTTGTCCACTAGACGGTCAGGGACTGCTACCTTGCCGATATCGTGGAGACGGGCGGCCAGCTGGATCTCGGCCGCATCGGCGGCATGGCCCAAGACCCTGCGAGCAACCTTGCCGGCCATGAAGGCGACTCGGGTGGAATGCCCGCACGTATACTGGTCTCGAGCCTCCAGTGCATCGACCAGCGTGATCATGCCGTCCACAAAGCGCTCCTGCAGCGCATCCTGCAGGGCCACGACCTGCTGCTGAAGCCCACAGACTCGCGCCTCCTGACGAGCATCCTGAAGCTGCCGGTCTGTCACGTCGTGAGACGTAACGGTAGTACCGGCATAGGTACCTCCCGGCGTTTTCACGGGGACGCATCGGTGTTCATAGACCCTGCCTGTCGACGGGTTGCCCTCGACAACCGAGAACTCCGTCGCTGTTCCTGTCCGGAGTGCTCCAAGACCCTGTTCGACGTCCTCGGTCACTAAGCCCGCGAAGAGCAGGGGAAAAGCAATGCTGGCATCCGACCGCGGACCCCTGATGAGTCGCGCCTGAGCGTTGAGCGTAACGACATGGTCGAGAGCATCGGCCACGACGACGCCGTCAGGAAGCTGTTCGAGCGCCAAACGTATCAGTTCACCTTCATCCTGAGCCATACGCGCCTCCTAAGCGTCACGTACCACTTCCCTTCAAGAAAGTCTAGCGCGTTGTGGTGTCAAGTAAAATGATGCACCAGCTGAGACGGCAAGAATAGGCGTCACCGGCGAGGGGAAATGAAAAAGGCGAAAGGCTTACGCCTCTCGCCATTGCAGTAAGTTGGTTGGAGAAAGAAAGTCGGAACCTTCTCATCTAACGCGTTCGTTATCTTAGCGGGTTCATCGCGACACACAAGGGCAGGTCTCGCACACAATCGTTCACAATCTGTGCAAGAAGCCGGAAGAAGCGCCGCAGATCAAACTCTGATATGTGCTCCCTCCCAGTATGCCATCTACGCAATTCTACCTGAAACAACACTGTTGCAAAAGGGACGAGGTGGCATATCACGAGATTATAGGCCTGCCTAGTCTCACGTGGAACGCCGATGTCGATGGTCACGGGCGACCGCAAGGGGAGCACGAAATGGAGCTACGTGGAACGCTCAGGGACTTCTCACTCGAGGCCATCCTTGGCCTGATTCGGAACGGTCACAAGACAGGCACACTGCGTCTCGCAGTCACGACCTCGGTGGGAATGCCGCGCCAGGTCGACCTGTCCTTTCTGGGCGGGGAGCTAGCATCGGTCCAGAGTGGCTCTCTCCGCGGGCTTGACGCCTTGCGTGAGGCGGCAATATGTGTGGAAGGCTTATTCGAGCTCAGCGTCGACAGTGCACGCCCCCCTCAGGACGAGACCGTCCCGGTTGCCATGGACGTGGCGCTGGCGTCGTTTCTCTTGCCGAGCACGTCGGTGGACAGGCAGGCGTCACCATCTTCAACCAGTACTTCCGGCCGGGTACGCCCGTCGCCGAATGGACACGAGCGGTACCTGCCTTCCGATCCGCGTTTCAGGATCTCGTTGGCGCCGAGAAGACAAGTCAGGTCATTGCCGGACTGCGTCAGATAACCGGCTGAACTGACCCCGCCCACCGGCTGACAACGAGCGCGAACAGCACCACAAGCTCATTCTGGACCCTTCTGTCGATGGGTGCCTCATAACAGTGGCGGGTACCCGAAATCCAGAACACAGGAGGCACAGATGACCGTCCAGGACCAGGCAGGAACGATCCGTATCACGTTCGTCAGCAAGAAGGGTGAGACCATCGCCTACGTCAACCCACTTGCCACAGACGCCGTCGCATATGCGTGCGCCGGACAGCTCATGACTCTGCTCACTGAGCAGACGGCCGCCATCCTACGCAACAGGCGGGCCGCATTCGTGGAGTAAGGAGGTAACCCATGGCTGATTCTCAGACCACCGTCCTTCGCCTCGTGTTCGGCACCGACACGCCCGGCAAGACCTACGCAATGGAGTTCAACAGCCCAAAGACTGACCTCACGGAGGCACTGATCCGTCCGGTGATGCAGCAGTTCATCGACGGCCAGCTGATCAGCGGGAAGAACGGCATGCTCACGAGCATCGAAAGCGCCGGCATCGTCACCCGTCAGGTGACGGACGTCATCTCGTAGCAGCCGCACGTCCATCAGGGCATAACAAGAAGGGGCGCAGCCGCGGCTGCGCCCCTTCTGCATTTCCAGCGTCAGATCTAGTCCTTGACGTTGACTCCTGCCCGCAGGGCCACGTCGGCCGCAACGACCCCCTTGGCCACAAGCTCCTTGACGCACTTCTCCATCGTCATCATCCCCATGGCCCCGCTCGTCTGCATCGTGGAGACGATCTGGTACGACTTGTTCTCACGGATGAGGTTCCGGACAGCCGGTGTCGCTATCAGCACTTCCGTGGCCAGGACTAGCCCGTTGCCGTCTTTGCGTGTCATGAGTTGCTGCGTCACGATGGCTGACAGGACATTTGCGAGCTGAACCCGGATCTGCCCCTGCTGAGCAGCGGGAAAGACGTCGATGATACGGTCGATGGATTGCGGAGCCGAATTGGTGTGCAGGGTCCCGAACACCAGGTGTCCGGTCTCGGCTGCCGTCAGAGCTGCCGCAATCGTCTCCAGGTCTCGCAGTTCTCCCACGAGGATGATGTCGGGGTCCTCCCGCAACACGGCGCGCAGAGCATGTGCGAACGATTCCGTGTCCTCGCCCAGCTCCCGCTGGACCACGATGCCCTTGCGGTGCTGGAACAGAAATTCAACGGGGTCCTCGACGGTGACCGTATGCACGTCGCGTTCCTGGTTGATCTTGTCGATCATCGCCGCAAGCGTCGTCGACTTGCCATGGCCGGTCGCCCCCGTCACGAGCACGAAGCCCTTCTCCAGTTTGGTGAGGTCCTTCACGACCTCGGGCAACCCGAGCGAATCGAGGTCGGGGATCGTGAATGGGATACGCCGCATGGTCAGGGCCATCGTGCCCCTCTGCCGGAACACGTTTACACGAAAGCGCGCCAGGCCCTTGACCGAGTAGGAGAAGTCGAAGTCCAGGTGCTCCTTGAACACAGCCTTCTGGTCGTCGTTCATGATGGGAAACACGAGCGTTTCGATGCCGCCTCCCGACATCACCTCGGTCCCAATCGGCAACAGGTGCTTGTGGAGACGCAGCATGGGCGGCGTTCCTGCCTGCAGGTGCAGGTCCGAGGCCCCGCGGTCCACAACGATCTTCAGGATATCGTCCAGACCCCTGATTTCAACGGGCGCTCTGTTGAGTTCGTCCATCACTACCTCCTAATCGGCGCACAGTCAACGCTTGTACCATGCCTTCATGCAGTATAGCAGCACACTGGTTTCTTCTACTTGTGAAACATATACCGGTACCTTGACCATTGTCAACGCACGCTCCTCAGTCTCCAGCATGCTCTACGTGCGTCTACGACAAGACACGATTGACAAACCAACATAGGGGCGGTAGCATGAATTTACAGTCATGGAGCGCATGACCGTGCTCGTCCACTGGGAGGCCTGTCATGAATATCAACACACGCATCTGGGAAAACAGCATCGCAGGTCTGCCGAAGGGAGATCAGCAGGCTGAGCAGTTCGAGCACTACGCCCGCGAGTTCTTCATGCCCGACAGCATTGCTCCGTCCGTCTATCTGGCTAACGTGGCTGCGCTGATGGAACAGTCGGCAGAGGAAAGTGGAATCCAGCCGAGCCCGTCGGCGGCCAAGATGGCCTTGTCGATGCAGCATCCCACCGGCTTCCCGACATGGTTTCTCGCAGCCTATCCTGACGTGGCCCTCTGGTTTGCGTCACAGGATGGCCCGGACCGCAAGGCAGTCGACGGTGAAGTGACCAGAAGATCGGCGACATCCGGAGCTGCAGCCAGCCATCTCGTCGACGAGAACGGGTTCTTCGCGCACGCCGTCCTGCGGACTCTCATCGACCTGTACCGCGAACGCACAAGCTCTGTGCTGGAATGCAGGGCCTCTGACTCTGACCTTTGGGAAGAGGGTGCCGCTGGCTCGACAGACGAACAGGCCCTGACAGCCCAGCAGGCTGTCGACCTGATGGCCGCCAATATCACTCGCTACGAGCGCGAGCTGGCAACCAGCTACGGAGACAGGTTCGCGGGCATGCGGCCGCGGCTGACGGTTGCAGGACTTCTTCAGCTAGGCTATTACGTCCTCGTAGACCACGTCATCCCTTTGGCGACACTTGTCCAGGCTGCCGACGAATCGGCGTCAGTAAACGATCCGGTCGTCGAATTCGTGGAGCGGCTCGAGATAGAGGTGTTCTGCGCCGAGGGCGGGGAAGACGAACGAAAGCGCATCGAAGAGGCGTGTCACCTGCTGCGTTCGCGCATTCTCGACGTCGTCCTCCAGACCCGGACCGACTTCGAAGAAACGCCGTCGCTTACTCAGGCCACCCGCAACTTCATGGAGCTGCCCCAGTTCGAGCCCCTGCGACAGGCCATCGGCGTCCGTCCGGCCAGCTAGCAGGCGATTCTGGCCGGAAGCGAAGTCCAACTAAGCGATGTCCAAGGGCAGCGGTTCCGGCTCGATCAGTCCGTATGCCTCGGTGACGGGGACCACGAACATGATGCCGACCCCCTTCTGGGTCATGTCCCCGACTGCGCCGAGCACGATCTTCTTGGCGCGCTCCAGGGCTCCCATATTGCTGATGACCGAGAAGATCATTTTGCTGCTCTCCTGCACCGGCGAACCACCCAGCAGGCGGGCAATACTGGCCACGATCGGAATGTCGGCCGCAAGCATCTGACCCATGCCTCGGCTATCGATGACCGTTGCGCCACCGACATCAATGGCAGTAAAGCCCTCCAGTACCTTGCGCACATGTGCATCACTATTCAGCACAGCAACCAGCAGGAACATCGGCGCCTCCGGAAAACATGCATCTCCGATATCAGTGTGGCGGAGGACTGTCCCCTGTCAACTGCTGCACTATGGATAGGGGCCACGCGCCCCTTGTCGTGGCGCTTCGGCCGGCGCGACAGCGGAATGCCGGAACGTCGGCGCGACAGCTTCCGTCCCTCTGGACACAGGTTGTCGGACCAGTAGCGCGACCACACCGTCAGTCTGTCTCGCCTATTCCTGCGTGTCTCCAGGATCCAGGAGCTCCCCCTCGTCGAGCGGCAGCGGCGTCTCTTCCGGCTGCGCGCGCGTTACACTGTGATGAGGAGCGGATGCAGTCTCCTGCGCCGTCACGTCGTCCCCGAGTCCGCGACGTCTGCGCCCCTTGCCCTTCGCAGCCTCGGGATTGCGCCCAAGCAGAGACTCGGGCACGAACCCCGCGTTCTTGAGGAAGAACCAGTTGGTCGCAGGCAGGTCGAGGGCCAGGTATGCCGGGCGCGCCCCACGTTCCAGAGTCCCCTCCAGCAGCAGCGGATGCGAACCGATCTGGACGAAACTTTCGAGGACGCCTCCACCGGGATACGGCTCGGATGCACCGAAGTTCCGCGCGGCCGCGCGCAGGCCGTCATGGTCGGCGTAGTGAAGGCGGCAATCCGGTGAGACCGACGCCAGCAGGCGTGCCATGAGCGGCGAGACGTGGGCACCCTGCGGCACACCCGCGGTCACCGTATGACGTGCGGCACGCGCCTGCTCGAGCAGCCAGCCCTGATGACGGGCGCGCTCCCCCACCATGATCCGCTGGCCGCCCACGACATTGTTGGGCAACCACTCCTTGATGTCGAGGAGAGCCCTGGGGTCGATGCGCCGCACGGTCCCATCCTGCTCGATGATGCTGACAATATGCCTCAGGACCGAATCCTGCGCTCCACGGTCGTGCACGAAATCGAGGTCGCCCACCAGGATGAACTTGCCACGTGCACGGCTAAGCGCGACGTTCAGCAGGCGAGGCGCCGGGTCGACGTCCCAGTCCTCGAGATTGCCCCTCGTCAGTGTCGACATGGACCACTGCGGTTCTCCGTCGGTCAGCGAGAAGATGACGACGTCTACCTCAGACCCCTGATAGCGGTGGACCGTTGAGATCGTCAGCCGGTCCCTGTCCAGGGCCAGTTCGCGCGCCATGGTCCCCAGGAGACGTGCCTGGACGGCATAGGGCGTCACCACCCCAATGGTGATGTCCGGGTAGCGAGAGAGCATGCCGGCGGCGATGGTCATCACCGTGAACGCCTCCACCAGGTTGAGACGGGAGTACCCCTTGACCTCTCGGTAGCACCGTGCCTGCAGCAGCGAGGTGTCCACCGCGGCCATGGCCTGTCCCTCGAACGGAGCAAGGCGTGCAATCGAACTGGTGCGGACAACGATGCGCTCGCCGTCGTCCAGCCGGTCCTGGTAGAACAGCCTGCTTACGGCCGAACGGATGGACGGGTGCATGCGGTATTGCGTGCGCAGCATGGCCATGTCCGGCACCTCCTGGCCCGCACGCACCGCCTTCGTGATGCCCCGCACCTGGTAGATGTCCCGCTGGAGCCACTCGCGGACGGCGGGCGTCGTGCCCGAGGCAATCGGGGGCAGCTGCATGAAATCTCCCACAACGACGATCTTGCCCTGCGCCCTCGAGGCGGCCAGCACGTCGTACGGCACCAGCGACATGCTCGCCTCGTCGATGATGACGACGTCGAACGAGCGTTCCATCAGTTCGTCCGACAAGGCCAACTTCGTCAGCGTCGTCGCGACGACCTGCGTCTCCAAAACCAGTTTCTTCAGTTCCTTGTCAACATGGTGCCGCAGTTTGCCCATATCACCTCTGACCGTCTCGAATTCGGCGGTGTCGAACAGCTCCTCTCGCTTCGCGTGTTCCAGCAGGTCACGGCGCCTGGACTGAAGACCCACAAAGCGCTCAGCGTCAACGTTGCGCCTGGCAAGGATATTGAGCGGGTTGATGTCGGGTTCGGCCAGGAGATCGCGCTTAGTGAGGATGCCATACCGGATCATGGCGCCGTAGGAAAGGTACGGTGTCCCCCGGCAGGCGTTCACCACGGCAAGCGTCGCGACGTCAACTGCCGCGTTACTGTGTGCCAGCAACAGGACACTCTTGTGGCGCTCGATGAGTTCGCGCACGAGGTAGGCGACGGTTCGCGTCTTGCCGGTGCCCGGAGGACCCCAGATGAAGCTGACGTCGCACTCAGCGACCTTCTGCAGCGCGTCCCGCTGCGATGGGTCCAGCCACCGGTTGTCCGCAAAGACCCCGTTCAGCTCGGGCAGGCTGTCCCCGGGGGCAGGGGGGCTGAACAGAGCGAGGGCCCGGCCGGAATCGTCCTCGTCCTTGAGCGCGTTCAGCCTGTCTTCCAGCTTCAGCAGCAGGTCCCATGGCGTGGCAATCATTGTGGCCGCGCGCACCCGGGTCCCCAGGAACTCGCTGGAGGCAATCGACACCAGATCCCGGTCCCCACCGACATACACTCCCTGCACGACGCGGCCGTCCACGTCGAGCTGTACCATGGCTTCCTCGGGCAAGTTAACCTCATAGGGGGTGCTGAAGAAATAGAGGAAGTTCTCGTCGCCGCTGTCCGACACCAGTGTGCCCTCGACGAGAGAATGGCGATTAGTCCGCTCGGAGGCTTTCTCGGCGGTGACTTCGTCCTCGATTGCAGCGGCGAACGCCGCGATATGGACTGCCAGTTCTTCGTTCATGCGGGCTCCTGTCATCGCGGTGTTGTGCCACGCCAACATTGAATTATACCGCCGTGGGGTTTCCTGTATACTGAGCACATGACCCATAGGACTTTCCTAGCATGCAGCGTTCCTTGCGGGAGGTAGCCTGATGTACAAACCGACGACAAAGCTCTCCGCTGTCCTGACCGAACACCCGCGGGCCGCGGCCTATCTTGCATCGATTAATCCGCATCTGAAGCTCCTCGGCAACCCGGTCGTCATCGGCCTCATGGCCCCCCGCACCGACCTGCGGAAGGTCGCGGAACGTGCCGGCTGGACCGTCGAAGAGCTGGAAGCGGCCGTGGTCCGCAGTGACACCGAGGGGAGTGCTACCGCGACATCGGGAGAGGCTCCGGCCAAGCTCAAGGAGGACCTCAAGGCTGTCCTCCGGAGACTGTACGCAGGCGAAGACCCTGTCACATGCAAGGCGCAGTTCAAGGAGCTGATCGCCAAGGCGGACCCACTTCTCATCGCGACAGCCGAGGCAGAGCTGGCGCGTGAGGGGTTCTCCACCGACCAGCTCATGGAGGCGTGTGACGTCCACATGGACGTCTTCCGCGACCAGCTGGCAAGCTCGCGTACCGTGGTGCCGGATGACCATCCGCTAAAGCGCTTCATCCGCGAACAGGATGCCATCATCGCCTGGCTCGAGCAGGGACTCTCCCTGGCCAGGACACTCGGCGCGCTGAACGGGTACGCAGCGGCGGAGAGCACCCTCGCCGAGCTGCGCAGCCTGATGCAGCAACTGCATCAGGCCCAGAGTCATGACACCCGGCAGGAGAACACGCTGTTCCCCCTGCTGGAACGATACGGCGTCGAAGAACCTCCTGCCATCATGTGGGCCGAACACAACCGCATGAAGGCGACGCGCGACGTCATCGACAGGACGATCCAGGGGACGCCCGATGCTATGCCCTACGCGCAGTTCGCACAGGTGCTGGCGGGAGCGTTTCAGCACTGGCTGGAGACCTTCGTCCAGCACGCAAAGAAAGAACAGGAGATTCTTTACAACGTAGCACTCGACCTGCTGTCCGAAAAGGACTGGCAGGATCTTCAGCAGGAATCCCAGGAACTGGGGTTCTTCGCACTCCCAGAGGAGGAGAACCGATGAGCGATACCAGTCTCGACCTGTTCGAGGGCATGGACCTCGACCTCCTGCTTGCGCTGTTCGACACGCTGCCGGTCGACGTCTCGTTTGTGAACGCGGACGACGAGGTGACCTACTTCAACCTGCCTGCCGCGGGGCGCATCTTCCCGCGCACACGGCTGGACATCCGGCGCAGGGTACAGCGCTGCCACCCTCCCCAGAGCGTCGACAAGGTCCAGCGAATTCTGGACGACTTCCGTGCGAAAAAGCGCTCCACGGCCGACTTCTGGCTGGAACTGGGCGGCAAATTCATCTACATCCGGTACTTTGCCGTCTACGGCAGGGACAGTGCCTACGAGGGGACTCTCGAGGTCTCGCAGGACTGCACTGAGATCCGCGCCCTTCAGGGCGAGAAGAAGCTCGAGGGCGAGCTGGGCGTCTGAGCAGGACTGGGGTCGACGACATTGCGCGCCTTGCACGCAGATGCCTTCGCCAGTCCTTGCAAAAAACCTCGGTGTGTCTACCATGATGACAATCCCTTGTACAGGAGGAACTATGAGACATACACGCCTGATAGCTGTCCTGACCTGCATTGCCTTGGTCGCGATGCTTGCACTGTCGAATGTAGCCGTCGCCGGAACGAACGGCATGATCGGTATCAACGTCTTGTTGAACACGACCCCGACATCGAAGATTCTGAATCAGCTTGCCAAGTATGGGACCGTGCGTGACGTCGTCCTTGAGATCAAAGCGGTGACACTCCAGGCGCCTGCCTCGCAGCTTGACGCCATCAGAGCGCTGTCCTTTGTCACGGCCGCCAATCCGGATGCAGCGCGTACGGGCGCTCCCGTCAGCGAAGTTGCGGCAACAGACTTCATGGACGGCCTCAGCACATGGGACATGGATGCCATCAATGTCACTGACTTTGGCTTCAACAATCGCCAAGTCACGTACGATGGAACAGGCGTCTACGTCGCTGTGCTGGACACTGGACTGCTGGACAACTGGCGCGACTACTTCCCCGCTGGACGCATCGCCATCGAATACGCAATGTGCTTTGGAGGCGGAGGCGGAGAGGTGGGCAACGTCAGCTCCCCGACCAACAAATGGGAACACGACAACGACAGCCACGGCACACATGTGACCAGTACTATCCTCGGCTACAGCCTGGGTGGCACACCAATTAACGGCGTTGCCCCCATGGCCAAGGTCATCCCGGTCAAGGTCCTCAACCAGAACGGCTCCGGCTGGTCGTCAGTCGTCGCTCGCGGTATCACGTATGTGGGTGACCTGAAGGCAGGTGCTCTTGCCAACTACCCTGTCGTCATCAACATGAGCCTCGGTGGACCCGAGCTGGACACCATGGAGCAGAAGGCTATCGACTACGCCATCAGCCAGGGCGTCATCATCGTGGCATCTGCCGGCAACGAAGGCGAAGCAGGTATGGGCTATCCCGGAGCGTATGCACCTGTCATCTCTGTCGCTGCGTCGGGCTGGGTTGGTGAGTGGCTTCCAGTCGGCAACAGGTCATGGTGGTGGAATACGAACGTCACAGATCCCACCGATCCCAACGACTTCTACATCACCAATTTCTCCAGTCGGGCCATCGGCACGCAGGATCTTGATGTGGCCGCCCCTGGCTCGTGGTGCGTCGGCCCTTACCAGTTCAACTCAGGCTCCAGCTCCGGGTCGATCAGCTACTACTACTTGGGTGGCACGAGCATGGCATCACCGCACGTAGCAGGTATCGTCGCACTGATGGCGCAGAAAAAGCCCTCCCTCAGCGCAGCGGAGGCCGAATCCGCTCTCGAAACGTCGGCCATTTACCTAGCTCCCGGATCGCGCACAATCGTTGACCCCAACGTGGGGTCCGTTCTGGTTTCGTGGGGCGCTGACGCCACTGGCGCAGGACTGGCAACCGCCGACGCCGCACTCGCACAGCTCGATTCGTCTTCGGCTGCACCGAAGAAGGGCGGGGGAAAGCACTAGCCTCTGACGCATCGTTTCTTCATCGAGACAAGAACGCCCCCGCCTGAGCGGGGGCGTTTATGTTCCAGGCGATGGCCTCTGAGGACCGCCGGTTCAACGAGCATCAATCATCTCTTGGTGAGGTGCGCGTCCAGCCAGTCGGCCGCGAAGGCTAGCACGCGCTCCTTCGCCCCGTCCGGCTCGTGGTGGATGAAGTGGTACAGTCCCGGCCACAACTTCAGCGTCACGTCACCAGGCACTCTTGCAGCAAGACGC
>Ga0315291_10001514_pt1 | contig 31118 bp, 30 predicted proteins | sample YL17G12_20_MG_FD_203070 | JGI IMG/M metagenome (GOLD analysis project Ga0315291, IMG submission 203070) | Sediment microbial communities from Yellowstone Lake, YNP, Wyoming, USA - YL17G12_20 | ecosystem: Environmental > Aquatic > Freshwater > Lake > Sediment | place: USA: Wyoming | collected...
GCATCACGTGGCAGGACTTCGCCCCGATCTTGAATGAGTTCTACTCGAACTTGATCTCGGAGATTCGAAGCGTGGATGCTAAACACATCATCTTCTTTGAACCGGTAGAAGGCGTGTGCGTTCTTGGGGAACACATTGCTCTAAGGCCCTCAGGGATGAATATCGTCTTCTCCCCACATTTCTACGTCAGTGGCTCGACCGAGCACCTTGACAACGTTGCCCTACGACTCTACAACTTGACCGTGACTACGTGGAATATTCCGCTTTGGATTGGAGAATTCGGAGGACTGAGCATAGACGTCACGGACACAGAGACGCTCTACAGTCTAGCCGTTGCGCTCGACCTGTTTGACCGATACGCCCTTGGGTGGGCATACTGGACTCTGGCAGAAAGCGATTCGGGTCCACGTCTGGTCGACGGGAATGGGCACTGGTCGACCTCGCTAACGAGCATCATGACCCGGATTTTCCCGACAAGCTACACAGCCGCCAATGTGATTTTCTCGTACAACAATACTCCACGATTCCAGTTGAGATCCTCCACTAGTTCTACCGGAATGATCGAGGTATCCGTGCCCGCTGTTTTTCGGTCAATAGCATCCAGATGCATCAACTGTGTCTGCACGTGGGAAAACGACCAGCAGTCCCTGACGATTGAGATTCCCTTGAACAGCACCGCGTATTTCTATTTGGATGCACCGGAGACCATATCACGATTGCAGAAATTGGCGGAATCTGAATTCCTCGAAGCCCTCCTAATCTTGGATGAGCTCAATAGAATCACGTTTCGCAGTCCGGTCAGCAGAGAGCACCTTCAACAGATCGATGACATAGTTAGTTCGATGCAAGTCAACCTAGCCGCGAAGCATTACGAGTTCGCATTGGACAAACTCGACAGAGTAATGCAATTGCGGACACTGGCCATGCAGGTAGAAGAGAACTACACACGCGCCGAAGCATTCATCGGTTCTGTCAGACAAGACATACTAAGTTCACAAGGATACCTTTCCAAGTGGCAGCTCGTTCTGCTGTCACATGCTTACGAGAGCCTTAACCAGGGCAACTACACAGTGGCTATTGAGTGGGCGAAGCAGGCCAACGATCTGCCGCGAGAACCTGCACCCCAGAAGACAGATCCTACGCTAACCGGTGTCCTTTGGACAGCCTCTTTGGCTCTGCTCGGAATAGTTGCGGTGTTCGTTGGCTTTCGTGCATTTAGCCGCCGAGAGCCGTCGACTGACTGCATCTTGGAAAAGTCGTGATGGTGCCAAAAGCCGAGCACATGGCCATTCATTGATCGAGCTCTACGATTCCATGATCGAGTGTACGTCATGCTTGAACGTTTGATCCGAATCTTTGTCCTGCGTACACTCACCAAACGATTGCCATTCATAGATCGGATTCAACTTGCACTGGAAGCCCCCTTGACACAGCGGAACATAGTGTTCTGAAGCAAGAAACTCAAGTGAATCCTTCGGAAGATGTCAGAAAGAACCACATTCGTAAACCTCAGCGTCTCGCTGTGTCGGCGCATTCTTCGCAAAACGTGGGTGCCTACAAATTCACCATGCATTGACTCAATTATGCGAAATCCGTGCTGCTGCAACAACTCCTCAATTTCCTGATAGCTGAAGTTCTGCTCAACCACCATAAAGCGCGAATCATTCTCTTGCGGGGGAGCGCACATCCTAAACAACTCCCCAAATATCCGAGGCAGACCTTTCCGACATGGCACAAGAACAACTAACCTCCCATTCTCGCACAGCGTTCTCTGAATTTCGATAAGGCACTTGCGTACATTCACAAGATGCTCCAGTATGTATATGCACAAAACTCCGCCTAGAGAAGCAGCTCTAATCGGTATATGTGCAGCATCTTCCCTAATCCTCGCGACACCTTGGCCAACAGTTCTCAGCTTGTCCGCGTCCATGTCCATGGCCACCAAGTCGACGCCCCTTCGTAGTAGCAGTCTGGAGTAGTACCCTTCGCCGCAACCGAGATCCAAGACAGATTCCAAGGAGCTCAGCCAATCTATCGTTTCAGACCTATCTATCTCGTCGTCAGGGGTCGTGAAAAATCGTCCCACGGCCTTCAACTTGTCTGCTACTCGCATACGATTAGCCCGCTTGGTCCTATTATTTCTTCCAAGTATCGGTCAGATGGCAAGTCTTTCCTCATCATTCAACTAGTACCAATCTTTTTGATTTCACGCGCTTGCCGGGACGTGTGTGTGCGAGGCTTCACCAGTTGATGAACAAGTGGAAAGAAGATGATGTCCTCTAAGTGCCTGTGCGGGTCACGAGGCGTCGCGGAGCGTATGATTTCGTCCCTTGCTTTTTGCTCTCCTAGCGTGAATCAATCAAGCCAGGCAGACTGAATGGCTTTCCGATAGCTGGGTACGGGCAAGCCATTCAAATTGCTTTGTGCCTGTCCTAGAAGTTACTGGCATTAAAGACGATTGGATTTCTTGCGACATATTTGCGAGCGCTAACACAGTCTGTTCTACGAAACAGGACACGCGGAGCACTTCCGCAAAGACCGCAATAGTCAGGCGCGAATATTCTGTCAAAGCATCCCCCAAGGTTCTCCCGCACTGCAATATCAACCCGTCTGCTCGGCCATACGTGCGGGTGACTGATGCTTAGAATGTTTCCATCCAAGCGCTTCCTAGGAACATCTTCAGGTCTCTTGCGACAACATTCATACAGAATGGTTTAACAGCACTCCGCAATTCCATGTCGAAGCATCTGCCATGTCCGAAGGCATCATCAGAATCTCTGTTCCACCCGTGCTGACCTCTACGATGGTCAGGTGCATCAACTGCGCCTTCTCCCAGGACGACAGCGGATCATCGCTGACGATTTAGCTTGCTGCTAATATGATGGCCTATTTCTACCTAGATGCACCGGATACTGTCACCCGACAGACAGCTGGCTACGTCTGAGTTTCAGCAGGCTGTGAGGATCGCGGAAGAACTGAGAGATACGGAGTTCCACAGCCCACGAAGCCGGCGATATGTCGATGAGATGAAAGCCCGTGTTCTCTTGGACTTCCAACATGGAAACATCCGGATGCAGGGATTCTAGTTGAATCATCTTCCTCTCATGATGAAATCCTACCACAACCAAGGCTGTCATGACTCCGGAAGGCCCTCCAGGTCTCAGCCCGGCTTCTTTGCGATCCTCAGGATCGTGAATGTAGTTTGAGCTAGTGACATACGAGACTTCTACTGCAGCAGGTTAGAGCGTAACAAGAGGAATGCCCCAAACCGTTAAGAGTCTGATCACCAGACACCGACATCATGTGTGGCTAAGCTCCCGAGACTTTGGAGGCAGTCACTGTGAAACCAGCGCTGAATTTCAAGCTTCATTGGGAATGGAAGGCTCAAAGATCCAAAGCGACGGATGTTGTATTCGGTCAAGTCTGCGGCGCAAAATGGAACCGACTTGCAGACATGAGAAGCTTCACCAACCTTAGACGACACCTACGATTAGATGGCGGTAGACACACGCTTCTAGATGTTGGTTGCGGACCTCTAGCCCGCGCCGAGGTTCAATACAGCGTTCAAGGTTTCCACATAGTTGGCGTCGACGTCTCCAAGACTACGGTCAAGAAAGCGCGCAAAAACGTCGAAAAGTACGGCAATCCGCAAAGGGTCAGTCTTATTGTAGCGGATGGCGAATACTTGCCGTTCAAGCGTGAAAGTTTTGACGTAGCACTGTGCATTGGCACAATCTCTCATTTTCCTGACAAACAGGCTGTAGTGAGCGCAATGAAGGAGATGAGGGACGTAACGAAACAGAACGGAACCATATACATTCCTTGGTGGATCAACTTCTTGTCATTGCCAGGGATTGCATGCCGGCTAGCACTAAAGATTCTCGATTTCCTGAAGTTCCCACACGCACAGTACCTAGCGTTCATTGGAACTAGAGAAATCAAAGGCATCATACATCACTGCGGCCTGCATGTGCGGCAGATACGATACGGCGACTTACTGGAACTCCCTTGGATCTTCTATCCCGTCTCTCCTACTCTCAGGACCCAAATCGAGAGAGTCATTACCATGGCAAACAACTACCATAAGAGTCATCCCCTGCTTGCACGATTCTCTGGAGCTTTCGAAATAACATGCGCAAAAGCGCTGGAAGAGCCTCTCGTGGTATCAAACATGCGTTTTGCAGAGAGCATTCCATGAACCCGCTCATTCCTTTTTCCGACAAGCCAAGGGGCGTCGTGAAATACGCGTAGAATCCGACCAAGACAGAAATCAACATGAGAGTCAGAGTGAGTACCAGATTCTCCAGTCCAAGTTTTGTTTGTTGCGTTGAATGACCGCCTGTGGCTGTGAAAGCGGTAAGCTCGTTTCCTCTCACGCTACGTGATACGTAGAACACAGAGGGTGACCAGATTGGAGGGAGCCACGCAACTGTAAAGATGATTGGAAATAGCCATGCGTTCGCGTAAGTGAGGTTCATTTCAAAATCGGCCCTCGCCTTCCCCCAGATCGCATCTGGCGCCACAGAGGCATAGAGCCAATGACCAAGGCTTCTGATTCGCACCGCACACTTCCAGCAAAGCCATATCGTATCAGGCAAGTGCACCCCGAGTACAATCAGCACGACTAAGGAGTCTAGGATTCCCGTTGGCCATTGCTAATTGTTGCCTCTTGTTGGGACATCGGTCCGGAGGCCCAATATGCGCAGAGCGAGAACGACGAAAAGAACCGTTGCAAGCGATACCGCCATGTGGTAACTGAATGGTGGAAGAATGGTCTGTGCCTCACGCGGGTAAAAGTAGAAGAACTCAAGCCTATTGGTCGCCATTGCGAATGTTAGGAAAGCATAAGGAGCTGACGCATGGACCACAGCATAGGCTAGACTTGACAGATACCGAGAAGCTTTGCTTTCTTCTGGTGGGCTAGGTTCGATCTGCAGTGTCCATCATTGGTTTCTTCGGTCGTTCGTATGCGGCGAGTCAAGTCTTGGTGAGCACTTCCTTCCTATTACTTTTGGTTCTTGCTCCTGTGGCGCTTGGAACGCCCGCAAAGTTGCCAGCGGCGGAGAGCCTTCAGTGGCTCCAAGTCAGCGGTTCATCCATCACCAGAGAGGACGGCGCAACCATGATCCTTCGAGGAACAAACCTGCCCCCGCTCGAGCGCTCAAGCGTGGCGCCCGCCAGATATCGTGTGTACCTTGACGTGGCGAAATCGATGGGATTCAACGTGATTCGACTTCCAGTTTCCTGGGCTGAACTCGAACCAACATCTGGGAGATTCAGCACGGCGTACTTGGACTTGGTCAAGAAGATCGTAGACGTTGCAGAGGAGAAGGGAATGTACGTCGTGGTTGACATGCACCAGTTCAAAATGGATGGATGGACAATGATCAGCACTCGCTGACAATCGAGATTCATTCGAACAAGACCGCATATTTCTACTTGGATGCACCAGAAACTGTCTCAAGATTGGAAAAACTCGCTGAATCAGATTTCGACAAAGCGATTCAAATCTCAGACCAACTCAAAGCCACCGTGTTTCAAAGTCTCCTCACCAGAGAATATGTCCGAGAAATCAACGTCGTGGTCAGCTCGATGCGAGGCAACCTGACTGCGAGGCATTACGAATTCGTGTTGTACAAGCTCGACAGAGTGGACCAATTGCGAACACTAGCCTTACAAGAAGAAGATAACTACACACGGACCGTAGCATTCATCGGTTCTGTTAGACAAGACATACTAAGTTCACAAGGATACCTTTCCAAGTGGCAGCTCGTTCTGCTGTCACAAGCTTACCATGACCAAAGGACTCTGAGAGGCCTATCGCCAACTACTCTTCGCCCTAGGGCAAGAGCCAAAGTAAGAAATCATGAACCAAGAACCTTCAGACGATTGCGAATTCACAAGTCTCTTCATCTTTTAGTGTAGATGCCGTCACGATCGACCTGTGATCTGAGAACCCTTAACTCCTCGACCGTTGGAGGCTCGGTGGTTCGTATACGGTCCGGGATGCTGATTTCGAAGCCGGTCTTCTCTTTGATTTCCCTTATGGAAACGCCGGGGTGAAGCGATTGCAGCCGCATCATCTTGCGACGACGATGAAACCCTATGACAGCCAAGTCCGTTATGACTCGCGAAGGCCCCCCTCCTTCCAGCCCTGCTTCCTTGCGATCGTTAGGCCCGTGGATGTGACCTGGACTAGTGATGAATGAGACCCTTTCGGGCAGTCTATACTTCTCATGGGGGACTAGTATGACAGTCCGCTTTGAGTGCGAAGCGGCGTCGTTCGCGCCCCCGCTCCCGGGTAATCTAATGGTAGGTCGACGATAGTCTCCTATCACGGTGGAGTTGATATTTCCATACTTGTCGACTTCCGCACCGCCCAGCAAGCTGATGTCTACGTAGCCTCTCTGGAGGATGCTAAGCGCATAAAACAATCCACAACTCTTCGCGCATTTGTATGCGAGTCTCGGATCAGCAATACCCATGGGAGTGCCTGACGGTATAGAGTCGATGATTCCGGATTCGAAGAGTATCTTGGCTCTTGGTGCGTGGCTCAACTTGGCTAGATAGGCAGCCGCCAACGGAATGCCTACTCCAACAAACACCACATTCCTATCGACAATCTCGCGCGCCGCGGCTACGACCATCAGTTCTCTGGCAGTGAATTCCTTTGCATGTCTCACTTGCACAAGACTCCCCTGTCCTATGAGTTCCTACGGCGTGAATTCACTCGAAGTTCAGACAGCTTCTTCGATCCGCCTACGCATTTGAGGTATCCGCGGTGACTATCAACTCCGTACACGAACTCGTCCAGATACGCCTCGAATTTCTCTTCATCCCTTGATTGCTCAAGGGCATATCTCAGGTGATCAATATCATAATCGTAGTAGGCATACAGTGCGGTTGGGTGAGCCCCATAGGGCACCTCCACGATCGCGTCTACGACGAACGACGGGATGATAGTCAATTCAGGCCTGTTTGATATGGCATCTCTGCGAACAAGCTTCTCCACGGTGACAACTACTTTGGCTGAGGCCCTCGACTGTTCATCTGCTAGGGCGGTTGGACCCACCATTTGCACGTTGCCGTCCTCGTCGGCGTAGTGAGCGTGAATAATGGCCACGTCAGGCTTCAAAGCCGGAACAAGAAGAACTTTCTCACCGCTGAACGGACATTTCATTATCCGAAATTTCTTTCCTTCCTCAAGCCACGTTTTCCGCAGCATGTCTGACCCTAGCATGGACTTTGTCGGCAGAAAAGGCACGCCGATGGCTGCTGCCATGAACCTGGAGGCGACTGCAAAGTAGCTGTAGTCTTCTACCCTTATGTCCCCTTTCTCCACCGCTCGCCTGACTGCTGGGGCGACACCGCCGATCTCGGTTGAGTCTGCAACAACAATCATCCTGTCGACGCATCCTGCTCCTGCAAGAAGATTATTGACGTGCCAAGCTCCTGAGCCGGCGATCTCGAGGTTCCTTTTCCTTTGCCTGATTATCTCATGTGCCAAGGCGACCGGGTGCGCGCTCAGGCTGATGCCGCTGAAGGTCACAGTGTCACCGTCATTGATGAGCCTCGCCGCCTCGGCGACGGTCTTGATCTTTTCAGATCTTGTGGGGTTCATCTTCTTGAGTACCAACATACAAGCTCCTGAGTCGATCATCAGTCAAGAGTTCCTCGGGCCTTCCTTCAAACCTCTTTCGTCCCAGAGTCAGAACATACGCGTAGCGTGCAGCGTCCAGAGCTCTGCGCACGCTCTGTTCGACAATTAGAAGCGAAGAACCCCCTCTGTTTATCTCCGCAATCTTCTGGTACAAAAAATCGGTCACTTTGGGAGCTAGACCAAGTGACGGTTCGTCAAGGAGCATAATCTTGGGGTCAGACATCAACGCTCTGGCAATGCATAACATCGCGAGCTCCCCTCCGCTGAGCTTGTGGGCGAGGTCTGTCTGCCGTGCCGCTAATACCGGAAACAGGTCGTAAGCTTGCCTGAATCGTTCCTGAATCTCCCCTCGATCCTTGAGAATGTATGCGCCCATCTGAAGGTTCTCTGAGACTGTCATCATCGGGAAAGCCGTTCTACCTTGGGGCAACATGCAGATGCCTTTCTTCAGAGCTACGTGGGGCTCCAGCCCCGTAATATCCTCTCCGTCCAGAACTATTCTACCTCGCCGAGGCTTGATGATGCCCACTACTGTCTTCAGAATTGTTGATTTGCCAGAGCCGTTCGGCCCTACTATGCACGCAATCTCGCCGTCATCGAGCCGCATTGAAAAGTCATGAACAACGTCTAGGCTTCCATAGCCTGCTGTGACGGCTCTTACTTCGAGCATCGCGTCAAGCCCCTCCCAAGTACGCATCTTGAACGATTCTGTTCTCTTGGATCTCCCGCGGCGTGCCTTCTGCAATCTTTCGTCCGTGGTTGAGAACTACCACTCTTTCGCAGACGGCATTGATCACTTCCACGTTGTGCTCGACAATTATGAGTGTCTTGCCTTGGTCCCGAAGCATCTTGAACCATTTGAGCAATTCATCCCTGAGGATGGGGTCTATCCCAGCAGTGGGTTCATCTAGGAAGATGACCGCGGGATCCATCATCAAGACTCTGACAAACTCCAGCAGCTTCTGCTGCCCGTAGGACAGATTGCCAGAATACTCACGCTCTAGATGAGCAAGTCCCACGAGTCTCAGTAGGTCGCGAGCCTTCTTCTGATCGCGCGACGCGACCAACAGGTTTTCAATAACAGTCATCTTGCGGAATACTCTGGTTTCCTGGAAAGTCCTGCCGATTCCCAGTCGGGAAATCTCGTCCGGGTGACGCTCGTTGATCCTGTGACCATTGAGGAAGAGAACCCCACCGTCCAAGTTCGAGAAACCCGTGGCCAAGTTTACGAATGTCGTCTTGCCCGATCCGTTCGGACCTATCAGACCTAGAATTGTGCTCGCAGCGATGCTAAGAGATACGTCGTCGAGCGCTGTCACATGACCGTAGTTCTTTGTGACGTTTCTAGCTTCCAACACATTCATGGTTTCGCTTCCTAGGCAGACTTCTTGACGCAGGTCGGTTACGCGCTGCAATTGCATGTGTGATGCCGTTTGGCAGAAACATCATAGTCAGAATCAGAATACTGCCGTATATGATCAGATATACTCCTGCGTAGCCGCCTCCGAGGATGGAACGAGTGAACTCGGCGAGCGGGGTTAAGAGGATAGATCCTATGATTGGCCCCCAGATTGTGCCCATTCCTCCGACTATCGCCGGCAGGGCTATCTCAATCGAAAAATTGAGCGACATGATCGCGTCGGGATGAAGGAAGAGGATGTATTGCGCGTAGAATGTGCCTGCTAGTGCGGTGAAGAAGACGCTTATTGCCAAGGCGATAAGCTTGTACCGGATGATATTGATGCCTAGGGATTGAGCTGCATCTTCGTCTTCACGAATGGCCATGAAGTACAGACCGAGTTGCGAGTTTCTGATTCTATACGTGACATAGATTGCGATCAGGGTGATCGCCATCAAGGTGTAGTAGTACGGTATTCTGCTCAGAAACTGAAAGTTGGTCGGAGAATCACCTGACAACGGAACCAAGAGCCCTACCGGTCCGCCCGTGAGCGGTCCCCAGTTAAGGAACAGAAGCCTCAACGTTTCAGCGAAGGCTATGGTGACTAGGGAGAAGAATGGTCCTCTCAGCCTGAAACACAAGAAACCAATGATAAGGCTCAGGACCACTGCCAATCCGGCGCCAATGAACATGCCAACCCATGGGGAGATTCCGTTCCAGATGAACAGGAGCGTTGAAGTGTATGCGCCTATGCCAAAGAACGCCGCGTGTCCGAGTGAGAATTGCCCAGCAAATCCGGCCAATATGCTCCATGCCTCACTCAGTACTGCGTAGAACAGGATCATGATCAGGACATGTAGTACGTATGAATTTGATGTGACAGAAGGGACTGCTGCGAGAAGTACCATGATGACTAGGGGAACGTAGGCCTTTGACCTCGGCAGGCTAGTCGATTTCTTGGTCGTCATGCCATCTCCAGCTGCTAGACACGGCTCCTGCCGAGTAGCCCGGACGGTTTGACGAGTAGGATAAGGATGAACAGCACGAAGGTTACTAGCTCTCTGTATTGGGTGGCAACATACACCGCTCCGAGCGACTCTGCGAGACCTACTATGAGACCTCCAAAGAGTGCGCCTGTGAAACTGCCCATGCCTCCTAACACCACAGCCAGGAATGCCATCAGGGTAAATGTGGTTCCCACGGTTGGCGAAATGTAGTAGAATGTCGAGAGGAGGGTCCCGGCGGCGCCTACACAGGCCGTCCCAATACCGAAAGCAATCACGTACACTCGGCGCACATCTACGCCCATGAGCGATGACACCTCTCTATTCTGAGCGGTCGCGCGCATCGCCTTTCCCGTCCTGGTTCTCGTCAGGAATATGTAGAGCAGCGCTGTGAGAAGGACGGCAACAAAGAAAGACGTGAGCTTTGGAACGCTGATGAATACTCCGCCCAGTCTGATTACAGCCCCAGTGTAGTAGGTGTTTATCGCTCTGTAGTCAGCTTTCCAGAAGAGAAGAGCCAGATTCTGCACAACCAACATTACTCCAAGAGTAAGGAAGAGTTGGCTTTCCTGCGGGCCCGCAAGGACGCGATCAATGAGGAATCTTTGGACAACTGAACCTATGACGAAGAGAATCGGTATGGTCACGACAAGTGAGATGTAAGGATCGATTCCATACAAAGTGAACAGCCAGTAGGTCACATACATGGCGGCCATCATCAGGTCCCCATGCGCAAAATTGATGACCCTCATGACTCCGAAAATCAGTGTGAGACCGATGCTTATCAGTACGTAGAGGCCTCCGATCAAGATCCCGCTGACGATCGCTTGCTCGAATACCGTCGGATCCATGTTCTTCTACGTCATCTAGCTCGGTAGCTTGGCTCGGTAAGTCGATACAGAATGCTGATTAGGGTTTTGGAGCGTTGAAGGTTCAAAAGAACAGGAATAGGGTCCTCATTGCGCGCGGTAGCATGGACTCTGCTATCTCTCGCTCCATGCTGGTGCCGGCCAGACGGGTTCCGTTGAGGCGCGGTCAAATGGCCAAACGGTAATTTGAGCTGCATTCAACACCTGCAGATAGACATGCGTCGCGTATATGTTGTCGCCCTTCTCGTTGAACTTCGCTCGACCACCTGCTGTCATGACGGCAGGCCCGCTCGATATGTCTATGTTTAGGAAGGTTTCGCGGATCGAATCAGGATCAAGCGGCTTATCGGGATGACGAGTGGCAGACAGCTCTAAGACCTCTTTTATCAGCCAAGTGGCTGCGTAGCATAGGCCTGCATGTTCGTTCATGAATACTCCATATTTCTGTTCGTACCTTTGGACGACATCTGCGAGGCCAGGTATCTTCAGATCTCTCTGCCAGCCGCTGCCGGCGAAGAAGTACTCTGAGTCATTGCCGGCTGACTTGATGAAGTCAGGTTCGAGGTATCCGCCGCCCATGGCCACGTAGGCCTTAGCGTTGAAGTCCAGCTCATGGAAGGTCCGCGCCATCAAGATTGCATCATTCAGATAAGAGGCCAGGAACACGACATCGGGACTGGAGGCCTTGAGCTTAGTCACGATCGGTGAGAGGTCTGAGCTACCCTGCGAGTATGCTTCATCGTACACGATCGTGAAGCCTACCTCCGGCGCATGTTTCCTAACACCTTCGGAACTTGTCTGTCCCCAGAGCGTGTTCTCGTAGACGATCGCTATGTTGCGGACGGGTGTGCCGTAGCGCTGTGACATCTCGACGACCATGTCCACCGCCTTGTTGCCAACAAGAGAAGCTCGGATGGCCTGCCTGAAGACGTACTTGAAGCCCCTGTCCGTTATGGCGTCGGCCTGAGCCATCGGAGCGAGGAAGGGAACCTTGTTGCGTTCCGATGCCTCTGTCGCAACATAGGTAAGAGAGCTCCCGTAGGCGCCCAAGATAGCGGCTGGATGATATGTTGCGATGAGTCTCTCGGTCTCAGACATGGTCACGGTTTGGTCGCTCTTGATGTCCGCGTATACTATCTTGATCTTGGCTCCGCCAAGCGATTTGATCCCGCCTGCCGAGTTGATGTCTTCTACGGCAAGGTCATGACCGCGCTGACATGATAGCCCAATCGTTGCCATTGCTCCCGAGAGGGGAAGGGGCGCCGCGATCACAATCTCCTCCGACGCAGCCCGGCTGGACTGGTAGTACCAATAGACAACTGCGGAAGGGGCCACAATCAAGGCCAGCAGTATCGCTGCCTGGATTCTGGTAATGCCTTCGCGCGACTTGATCGACAACAGTGTGGTTCGGGCAGCTCTCAATGCTTGGTGCATAATGACTCCCAACAAGACTTGCCTCACTATGGTCTTAAGACTTTTTGCGGGAACCCGAGACCCGACGGAGCTATCCCCTGTCAATCGATGATAGAAAACCCTTCGTGGAAGTCCTCACACAGATCTCCTTGCATCATAGACCAATTGCTTCTTTTCCTCAGAAAATGACTCTGTGAGAGTCGGAGGGCTTGTGTGTAGATCTCTCTCTCATCAGTGGCAAGACCTCGCAAATTGATGGCTGCGTATAAGGCTCGATTCATGTGGCGGGGATGTGTGATGAAGCCAGCCTTCCTAAGGACGGGGGTGTATGGATGCTCCTCCGACATCGTGCATGTAACCGCGTGAGCCCCCTTTTCCTTGAAGAACTCGACTGCCCAGTGGACTAGGTGATCTAGCACATTTCGACGGTCCTGAAACCCCAGGAGGTCTACGATGCGCCCAAACCTCAGGTTATGCCACCGTTCTTCAGACAGTACAGAGTAGCCAAGTATCCTATGGCTTTCCTCTACAGTACAGATTGTGTATTCTTGCTCCGGGTGACTCGTGTATCGCCAGTTTAGATACTCTCGGTCCCTCTCTGCGATGATTCTGAAATTTCGGGAGATATGCTGCCAGAGCTCGTCAAACCTTTCATCAAAACGGCTCAACACTTCTATTGTGAAGTCTCCTCTCGTAGGTTCGATTCTTCGCATTCTCTGAGGGGAAAGTGCAGTAGCCTTCGTCAGGAATCTGTGACGTAGGTAACCAGCCAAGAGCGACCTCCAGTCGAGGACCCTTATCATTCTGTTCATGAAACAGATGTGCCCCAAGCGTTCGTATCTCTTGTATGTAGGTCCCAAGTTCGTATTGCTGAACCCATACCTGAAAGCGAGCCCGTTATTGCCCTCGTCGAGGCAGCACTTGTTCATCAAAGAGGAGAGAATACCTTGGCCCCGATAGTCTGGATGCGTTGCGGCATGTAGAGGAAAGGATCCGGTTGTGTGAACACTGCCGACTTTCATTCTGATTGGTATGACACTATAGTGACCGATGACTATGCCATTGGATTCCGCCAGCCATATTATTGGTGATCCGGCAGGATTCTCTGCGTATTCCCATTTCCAGTATTCTAGGCTGTACCACTTCCCAAAGACAGCTCTCAGCAGCTCAATTGTTCCCCGCTCGTCTCCCGGCCGGAACCTCCTAAGAGTCCATGAGAGGGTCATCTTGTCAGCACACGACTCTTTCAACGTCTATTGATTGTCCTGGGACATAAGCGGCACGAAAAGGAATCTCCACAGCATGCTGTTCAGCAACTAGAGAGCCGACTTCACTGGCCCTCGCAGGATTCATGAGCCATGCTGCCGCCTCGTCTGTAGAGGCCTTTCAGCCCTACTCATCAGGTGTAGAATGGGCGAATAAGGCTAGGGACATACCGCGAGAGCTACGACGCGAGGAAGACGGTCCGGCTTTGTGTGGTACCCTCTTGCGGTCCTCGCTAGCTCTGCTCGGAATTGTCGTTTCATTGATATCATTTCGTTCTCTCAAATGGCGATAGCTCAGGAGTATTTTCACATTTGGCCACCAATGGAGCGCGGCAGTACGCCTTACTAAACCCGTTCAACTGCCCCTGGGTCAGAATGCTCGATGTCGACGGCACGGAGGGTTTCTTGAGGGCCGTCGGGTGGGTGAACGTACTGGGCATCGAGGTGACATTGCTGGAAGTGGAAGAACTGTGATATACATAGTACGCATGCGCGGTCGCTGTGGCATGAGCCTGCCGGGTCTGCCAGCGCTACTGGGGCCTGCGCAAGGTTCATCTCCATCGATTCAAGTAGTTGACTCTGCCATGAGGATCTCGTGTGCCAGTTCAGTTCTCAGCATCTCATGGTTTTGTGTGCGTGATCACTCTGACTGGAGAAAGGGCTCCTTCACACCGCTGTAGAACCGAGAAGGAGATTGGTGAGTCCAGCGGCCAAAGACAGAGAGGTCCAATGTGGCATACTCTCAAACGAGCGGTTGTCGTCCTGAGAGAGGAGGGTCTCAGAAAGTTCTTGCTGAGGGCTTTGGACTGGGCTGAGGTCTATCGTCGTGTAGTGCTGATGTCCCGTCCACTTGACGAGCCGATCCCAGAGATTACTCTAGGCCTACCTGTCGTCATAGATCTTCTCCAGGAAAGCGAAATCGATGAATACCTAGCTTTTCGCCCGGACGCCTCCCCGAACGATATCCGATCGAGACTTAGGTCCGGGCAGCTATGCTTCACGGTTCGCTACGAAGGTAAGATCATTAATGCTGGCTGGGCCACAACTGGACCTGTCTGGAATGAATACGTGGAACATGAGATTTCGCTACCCTCAGATGGATTCTACCACTACGACGTCTTCACTCTGCCTAGTTTCCGATGTCGGAATGTTGAAACTGCGAGAATTGCCGAGATGTTGCGGCACTTCAGAAACAGGGGCTACAGATTAGCTCTTGCCATAGTTATTCCTGAGAACGTAAGTGGCCTTCGTCCAATGGAGAAATGCGGCTATAGTCCCTCTGGAATGCTGGGGCTCTTGAGACTAGGGCCCCTGCGTCACAACTTCGGCGCAATTCACCTTCGTTCCCTACTATCAAGGCCCAGCAAGGAGCCTCAGCAACACAATGCCTTTTGAGCATAATGCAAATCTGCGGATGGCTGAACTATCGAAGAGATCCATTCAGCAATCTAGAGACTGAGAGCGAACACCATGTTTGAGATTACAGGACTTCGGCAAGGGCTAGGAGTCATGGAGCAGAGTAACGTGCCGGCTATCGTTTTTGGTGGGGGCCTGACAGGGCTTGGATTAGTGAGAGGCCTCGGCAAGGAAGGCATTGACGTGTATGGTGTCGTGGACTCGGGCGATCCCTTGATCTCCTCAAAGTACTGCCGCAAGCGATTCATCATGTCAGACTGCACTCAGAAGATTGATCTACTAAGATCGGCTCTACAGTGGTTCCGCCGTGAGATCGGGTCTCGCGCGGTCGTATTCTCGACGGACGACGCAGGGACGCTGGGCTTGGCTCATCTGCAGCAGGAAATGAGCGACGCTTTTTCTTTCGTTGTACCACCTGAGGAAGTCGCTCAAACACTGGTGGATAAGAGCAAGTTCTATGCATCTCTTGAAGAGAGCCAGATTCCCTATCCCCGAGTTCTCTTGCCGCGAAGCGATCACGACGCAAAACTTGCAACTCGCGAGCTTGGCTTGCCTTTGTACATCAGACCGATGCTCTCACAGCATTTCTTCAAAGAATTTCGTGCAAAAGGCTTTCTTGCAGCATCAGAGAGCGAGGCTGAAAGATACTATCGAGTTGCGAGGAGACGCAGGGTCGATGTTTTCTTTCAGGAAATCATTCTAGGGCCAGATACAAACATGTATGGAATTGCTGGGGTGGTGAATAAGGCTTCAGAACCGATTGCGCTGTTTGCCTACCACAGACTGAGGGGATGGCCACCTTTCCTTGGAAACAGCAGTCTTATGGAAAGCGTGTCTCTCGCTGGGGTGACTGGTCTTAGGGACACTATCACGAGATATGTTAATCTTATTCGTTACCGTGGCATATTCGATGCTGAGTTCAAACTAGACCCTAGAGATGGACGCCACAAACTGCTGGAAATCAACGCAAGGCCATGGTGGCAGAACGCCTTTGCAACGAGATGTGGACTGAATATCCCGTTGATCGCTTATCTAGAGTCTGCAGGATTCGGTGCCAAGCCGCTTCAACTGTACACAGCTGGAGTGAGATGGGTCAACTTGCTAGATGACATCCGATCATCCCTGACCACTGGACAGATTGCCAAGGCTGGTTGGTTGAGATCGTTGGTCGGAGTAAGGGAATACGCCTACTTCGACGGAGATGATCCGGCTCCAGCTGCACGCTATCTGATGACATTGCTCGATTCTCTCCGTTTTCAGAGAAGAACTCCCGGCTTGCGGTTTGCAAGGAACTATGCCCGGGCATTTGCTGGGACAGCACGTCAAAGCTGGGCATAGCGATGACTTGTCCTAGGCTTGAGATCGCCAAGTTCCCACGCAATGCCGTGTGTGCCGTGACTACAAGTTGGGACGACAACTCAAAGGCAGATACTGAGATCTCAGAAATTTTGGATTCAGTTAGGATGAAAGGCACATTCTACGTCGACCCTGAGGGGCCTTCCAGAAACCTGAAGGGAACGTTCTATGAAGATCAGCGCAATCCAGAAGCTGATCCTTTAACAGACCCCCAGTTGCAGACGCTGGCAAGAGATCACGAGGTGGGTTCACATACGTGGTCTCATGTGAAACTCACGTCATGCTCTCCGGAGGAGGCGAGAGAGGAACTCATACTCTCGAAAGAATACCTCGAAAAAGTTACGTCACGCTCAGTTCTCGGACTCGCGTACCCTTACGGAAAGAACTCCGGGAAGATACAAAGGCTTGCCAATCAGTGCGGATACCTGTTCGCTAGGACAACACAGTTGGGCCAAGTGAGTTTCCCGCCTACAAACCCATACTCGTGGGGAGTCAGTGTTGAAGCGATTACAAGATCTGGGCTCCCAGAGAAACTGATCACCTCAAGGCTTTTTTCTAATGCCGCTCTTGCCTACCTTCTGAATCTAACAAGTGATTCAATGAAACTGGCTCTTGGGCTGTTTGAGAAGGCGAGACTACACAGGGGTGTGTGGCACCTGTTTGGTCATTCTAGCGAAGCCCTCAAGCCCAAGAACAGAGAACAGTTCCTCGACCTTTGTCACTACGTAGCAAGAAGGGACGATGTCTGGTACGCAACTAACGGAATGCTGTTCCTTTGCGAGGCTAGGAAACGAAATGCAAGCATCGTTCAAAGCAGACATGGCCAGACCTTCGTATATGAGGTTCGAGTTGTTCCCTATGGCCCACCAATATCAGGAGCAACCCCCTTGCCGCTCCAGCTGGTGATGCCTGAGAAGTGGAGTTCATCGTTCAGAATCGACGTCGACACTTTCAGATCAGGCAGCTTTGAAATGGGAGATCTTCAAAGTCGCACCTGGATCGACGTGTACGGCAACCGCGCCAGAGTGGAAGTTGAGTGCGGATGATTGGTGCGACGCGATACGTGGTGGAGTCAATGGCAAGGCCTAATTCAAGGAGTCGATGGTTGAGCCATTGCGCGACTCCTTGCTTCGGTATCGCCTTTGTGGATGAGAGGTAGGCCGTGATGCGAATCCTATTCGTTCCCCCGAATAACTGGGCAATGCATCCAAACCCAATGAGGCATCATTTTCTCTTCAAACGACTTGCCCAATCACACATGTGCAGGGTATATGTCCTCAATTTCACGGGGCTTGGCCATTGTCGAGCGGTGATGAACCCGAGTTTGGTATTCGACAAGAACATTCAACTGATTGAGAAGCACTTCTTGTCAGTCCGTAATCCTGCGCTCTACTATTTCATCAACTCGAAGGGGACTTGGGATGCCTTGCGCGATGCTCTCGATGAATTGGGCATAGATGTGGTCGTCAATAGTAACGTGCTCCCGAGCGCGATTTCAAGCTTCCTGAGCCAAAGAATGGGGATATGCAGCATCTATGATTGCATGGATTACTATCCGCAGTCTGCATCTGCCTACTTCGCGAAGACACCGGTGAAAACATTGGCAGAGCGGGCAGTGGCCTCTGTTATGAGATACGTGATCAACTCAAGCGATGCTGTGATTACTGTATCCGACTTCCATGCTGAACTCGTGAGGAGAATCAACTCGCGCAAACCAATCTACGTCGTTCCTAACGGCGTAGATCTTGAGGTATTCAACTGCGGCCCGATCCAACGGCCCGCAGGCAAGGGAGAGGTGGGTTCTCAACACGTGAATCTTGTGTATGTGGGTTCCGTAGACGAGTGGCTGGACTTTGAATCCGTGATTGAAGGCATTCATATTGCAAAGTGCATGGGCATTACGACGCACTTGACAATTGTGGGTGGCTCTCACGGGGGATTCTACATTGATAGGATAATGTCGCTTGTGAGGCTCCATGAGTTGGATCGAGAACTCAGTCTCGCGGGATTCGTTCCACACAACATGGTTGTCGAATACATCCGATCTGCCGATGCCGTCCTAGCGCCCTACAAGATCGTAACAAAAAACCAAGTCACCCCCCTAAAGATCCTCGAGTACTTGGCCTGCGGTAAGATTGTGCTATGCACTCGGGTAACGGAGATCCAGAAGCGTTTCGGAGACTTTCTGCATTTCTACGACGGGCCAAGGGATCTCGCACGACTACTTCTTCTGCTCTGCTCTGATCGTGCATCGATGGAACGGAAGCCAGAGAACGCATTCGGCACGCTCTCAGAATACTCATGGGACAAGCTCGCAAAGAGGTACTATGACATAATCAGAACAGTCGTGGAGGCACGATCTTAGGATAGCTCTCTTGGGTTGTGCGAATTTGTCTCATACAACGTTAAGTGCAGACAAGAAGAGAGCTCTCATATTCTGCGACTACCATCCTGGCCTCCTAGAAGCCCTCTCACGCACCTTTGAGCAGGCTGGGTTGACCACCAGAGTCCTCATAAGAAAACTGGACAAAGCCAAGTGGAGAGATGCAAACTCCCTAGTAATCGATCTCCCACTCCGTGTGATCGGAGAGGAAGAACCTCTCCGATTGGCTTCATTTCTTTCTGCGCTTGCCTACCTGATTGTTGCGGGAGTTCTCGGTGTATTCTTTGTCTTGAAGGGACGAGTCAAGCTCGTCCTAGCGGTATTTGCATTCCCACAGGGTCTGGTGGCGCTCGTGGTCGGGCGCCTGACACGACGCAAAGTTGTGATTCTGACTGATGGAGGAGACATCGACATTTTTCTCAAGCGCCCTTTGATTCGCACGATCATGCTGGGGTGCTTGAGAGCAGCCGATGTCGTCACGGCACTCAATAAGACGAAATCAAGCGCCTTGTCACATTATGGGATAAATAGTGAGCTATGCGCCACAATCGGAGTCGATGTGAACCAGTTCAAATATGTCCCCTTTGGAGACAAGGACAAATGGGTGTTGCTCTGCGTCGCACGGCTTGTTCCTGAAAAACGTTTAGATGTGTTTCTGAAGGCATGCGAGATACTCCACAAAGAAGGAATGGATTTCAGCGTTCTATTGGTCGGTGACGGGCGCCTTAGAAGCGAAATAGCAAGTCAGGTGGGACGCATGGGCATGGCCAAAGTCGTCAGCTTGAAAGGCTACGTCCGACACTCTGAGATACAGGAACTGTTTGCAAGAACCCCCATCTTTGTGCTGCCTTCGATTCGTGAAGGCGTGTCCGTCTCACTGCTGGAGGCCATGTCGAGTGGCTGTGTTTGCATAGTCTCTGATATCGCTGACAACCTAGAAATAGTGCATGACATGGAGACTGGAATTACCTTTCATGCAGATGACGAGACGAATCTGACAGATAAGCTGCGTTGGGCGATGTTGCATCCCTCAGAACTGGCAAACATGACGACAAGCGCCCGTGATAGAGTCGAGAGGGACTTCTCTTTCGAGGTCATCGCAGTCAAGCTTGGTTCTATTCTGTCGAGACTGTGATCATGTCAGGCCTGACGGGCTAGCTGCATGGAACGCTGCTCCTGCAGATGGCTGAAAACCGAACCCGACACCATTTGTCGGACATAGTCAAATGAAGATAAGACTTGGGTAGGCTGGCTCAGAAGCCTGCGACCTGTTGCCATTGAGCCTGCCATGTTCCGGCGCTGTCAACTAGCCAAAACAAGGCGCCCAAGTTTCTTGCCTTGACGTATGATATCCACTCTGACAATGCTTTGTAGCAGGGGAACTCCATCTCATCAACACAGAATATGAGCCACGAGAGAGGGGTCTTACCATATTTCAGAGCCAAATTAATGCCAAGGTCGATCACGGTCTTGTCGCTGTAGCTGTCCGTGGCGATCCTTACCGAAGGATATGGTGCCGTCCACTTGTAGAGCGTACTGATGTTGGCACTTTGATACTCGTTGATGACAAAGAGGAGGCTTGCCTTGGCTTTCAAGCCTGCTTTGATCACAGACAGTAGTTGCGATTGTGCAACATTGTATCTCGAAATAGGCTCATCCCAAACAATGACATCGACTCCCATGGAAACAAGTCGCTTTATCCAAGTCATGGCCGTCTTGGGTTCAGCCCAGAAATTGACGAAGACCGAAAAACCTCCACTGCGAGCGGCATTGATCCATTCTCCAATCTTTTTCCACTCCCAATCTCCGAACCATGAATAGACGATTGTCCCGACTAGAGTGAAATTCGCTGCTTTGAGCTCAGAGAAAGATGGACAAGGAAGACCTTTCAGAATCACATTCGCTGAGATGACGAGGCCCTTCTCGAGGCCTGTCGTGACCGTAGCTGAGGCGCTAATCGCGGATGAAGTATTGATCGTGCGTGCGCTGACCAACACAAGCAGAGTAAGAAACAGCAACATGACGCAAGTTCGATGTACAACTCCGCGGTCCATTCTGAATTGCTCTCCGAAGCATGGCTAGTGAACCACCTAGGAGTGAACATGGTGTCACCAAAGACAAGGGACCCAGGTCACACAATCTAATTGTCTTGTCTCTAACAACCGATTGGAAACACTGAGACACCAAGTTCGAATCAGGCAGGTAATCATCACACAGGAATCCGGGTGTCAAGCTCTCTGCCAGAAGGAGGGATGCTCGTGGATCGCACCTGAGTGTTGCCCTTTACACTCTTTTCTGCGTGTCCCTCGGAAATGACATGTCCGAATTGCTCTGCGCAGATAGGCTGGCCCTGCCCTGAACGCACTGCTCTTTCAAATCTGGCTTCGGCAGCGAGCCGTTGTGCGCTTGAATACTTCCTTGAGCGATCGTGGTTTGATTCTACCAGCTCTTGAAAATGGGAAGGATGCTGCATGCTTCTGAGTCGACCAAGCAGGATCTTCCATGTCATAGCCATTGCACCGCGATCATGCAGCCTAATGTTTTTCTGAGTGTTCGCTGTCTCACAATAGTCAACGACAGGATTTCACGCTCACGTGCGTGTGAGGAGATCGTGTCGAGAAGTGAAATGATTCCACATGATTTTGATCGTCATGGGAACAAGGCCGGAAATAGTCAAGATGGCCTCAGTGGTTGATTCCTGTAGAACACTAGGCGTTGATCACAGGATAGTGCTTGCAGCACAACATTATGATTGGGAAATGTCCGGACTGTTCATGAAACAACTAGGACTAGGTAAGCCAGATTGTCGAGTGCGTGTTGGATCAGGCTCGAATGCAGTTCAGACCGCAAGGGCAATGGTGGGTCTGGAAAGAATCATCTTGAGAGATCGTCCTGAAGCGGTCGTAGTGCAAGGTGACACGAACATGGTTTTGGCGGCCTCTCTAGCATCTGTCAAGGCGCATGTGCCGGTCTTTCACGTAGAGGCTGGTGTGAGGAGCTACGATCTCAGAATGCCGGAAGAACACAACAGGAGAATCGTCGACCATGTATCTAGTTACCTCTTCGCTCCAACCTTGCACACGGCAAGGGTCCTTCGGAAAGAAAACGTGTGGGGGAAGATCTCCGTAGTGGGTAACACTGTGATTGATGCCTGCCTCAAGTTCATGGGAATGGCAAGGAAGAAATCGGACCTGCTGAGACGCATTAGGTACGACAGGTTCGCTCTGGCCACTTTGCACAGGGCCGAAAACGTCGATCAGGCATCTACCCTTCGGACACTTGTCAAAGTGTTGACGAGTCTTTCTCTGCCCGTGGTTTTCCCGGTCCACCCGAGGACTATGCAACGCTTGTGCTCGTACCGACTGGTCTCTAAACTCAAGGCCTCACCCAATGTCCAACTTCTTCCTCCGGTTGGGTACTTCGACATGCTCACTCTGATGGGCAAGTGCACTTTCATTGTCACTGACTCGGGAGGCATACAGGAAGAAGCAACCTCGCCAAACATAAGGAAGTTTGTTTTTGTTCTCAGAAGACGCACTGACCGACCGGAGTCTGTCAGATCCGGATTTGCTAAGCTGATGGGGACGCAAGATCACAAGTCAATTGCCCGATCTATCGACCGGCTCAGCAATATGCCCATCTCAGTACCAATGGCTAGTCCCTACGGAGACGGAAGGGCCGGTGCTCGGATCGCTCATGTCTTGATGTCAGAATGTGAGCGGACCAAGCGAAGAGACATTCTCTAGGCGTCACTTCTGCGACAAGCTAACTCTCGAATGCTCGAAGAAGCGATTTGCTCAACTGGGGGCCGGGCATGGTACATCTAGCAGGCGGCTCAGCTCGCCGTGATTCGAAGGCGACACAAACCCGTGGATCCAAAGGATCCCATTAGCATTCTTGCGACGGGCACAGCTAGCCCAGCGATATCTTGGCTCAACGTGCACATTCTTGACTCACTTAAGCCCATCAGGTCGTGAAGAGCAGGGTTTAATGTATCCGAGTCTAGAGAAGTCACTCGATGATGAAGCATGGTTTTTATCCTCTTCGCGTGCCCTCTGTGATTGAGAAGCAATGAAAATATTGTTTCTTTGCGATGTGTTAGGAGGACTTGGCGATTGGACCAGGGCTGCAAAGATCTACGGCCATCTTGAGTCGAGACACGAACAGGTGCGTTTCATTAATATTGCTTCGAAATACCGACCGAAATCGAGAATATTGCTTCTGCCAGACGTGGCGACGTCAATTGTCATGAGCAGACTTCGCGGGGAGGACCTCTCATTGACAAGATGGCAGGCTAGGATGAAGATCGCGAAGAAGGTACTGAAGGCGCAGACAGCCAAGTTCCACCCCGATTTGATCTGGTGTGAAGGTGAGCTGACTGCAGCCGCCGCCGTGGACACCGCGGACCAAGCTACCCCCATCGTCACAGATGTTCATGGAATCGCTTCAGCTGAATATGAAACGAGCGCTGGCAGTCTTGCTGACACGCGGGTGACTCACCTCTATGAGCAGATGGAGGACCGCATCTTTTCCGGCAGTTGGCGGATCGTTGTTGTTTCAAACGCAATGAAGTCATTCCTAGTCGAAGAGCGTGGAGTCGATCCCAACAAGCTGTTCGTTGTTCACAATGGATCTGAGGCACGAACCCGCACGGCCCAATATGGGTGGCCTCTCAAGGTCATATACGCAGGTAACTTCGCGTCATGGGAGAATGTGGACAGTTATCTAGACTTGGCAAAGCTTTGCCATGAACATCTGTTCTATCTGGCAGGATACGGCCCCCTTGAGAGGAGACTCTTAGGCAGGATAGGAGAAGAGAGAATACCGATTAGATATCTAGGACGCCTGCAATACTGCAAAACAATGGACCTGTTTTCTGAAATGAATGTCGGGGTCGCGCCCTCAGTCGACACACTCGCGAGGAAGGTTGCCTGGCCAATAAAAGTGTTTGACTATCTGTCATGCGGACTACCTGTGATTACGCCGGATTTTGGTGAATGGGCTAGAGTGATTGCGGAGAGCAGATGCGGTTTTGTTACTGAGACAAGTGACGCAAAGGAGTTTGCCGAATGCTTGGCGTCATTGGACAGAAGCACCTGGGAAGAGATGAGCATGAATGCCTTGCGTCTTATTAGACACCGATTCAATTGGAATGCGCTCCTGAGGGAGACTGACAAGATTCTGAACCCGTTGAGTTAGCCTGCGCAAACGCGAAGCAACAACAGAAGAATGGTAGTGCGAAACCAGCAGGGGTAAGCGAATGAGCAAGAAGTCGCCATGCACTCCGGGTAACCTTTACGTTTTCCCGATTCTCTTCCTGCTGACATGTGCAACTGCTGCCTCATCATACTCCGGAATTCGTGGCCTATTACTAGTCCTTTTCCCAATCTTAGGCAGTACTGTGTTGATGGCGATCACTAGAATCACTCCAGATGCCGCACACCGCGACGCTTGTTACCGGATTACAATCGGGTGTGTCAGCGTTTCACTGCTCCTAGCTGCGTCAATGATGTCGGACACTCTGCATGGATATGATATTCATCAGGAGTTCAGCATATTCTCGCAAGTGTTGGCCAGTGGTTCATGGCAGGCAGAAACCAATCTGACATACAACTCTGCTCTTAGTATTAGTCTTCTGCCTAGCATCATTAGTGTTGTTACGTCTCTCGACGGGCTTCCAATTTTCCAGGTCATCCTTCCGTTGCTGTTTGCACTTACTCCGATCATCCTTTACAGTATCTACAGGAGATTTCTCGTCCCGGAAGCTGCCTTTCTGTCAGTATTCTTGCTGATGTCATATCCTGGCTTCTATGAGGAGCTCGTCCAGATGGGTAGGCAGGAGATCGGGGAACTGCTTCTTGTGATCTTGCTGTGGGTCCTGTTGTGCAGAGTAGGCGCAGGTCCATCAAGGACAATAGTTCTGACAGTGCTAATTTTTGGGCTTGTCACTGCACACTACTCACTAGGCTATCTCTATCTGGTTCTGATTGGGCTATCGGTCACCGCAAGCAGTGTGCTTAGGCGCGTTCCTCAGCTGTGCAGCTACGTTGTAGTTGCCCTGTCTGCGGTAGTTGCTTTCTCTTGGTATGTATTTGTCGCAAGCACATCTGCCTTCATTTCACTTAGCGGTTTCCTTTTCTACGTGGGGACAGGCATCGTGCGGGACTTTTTCAGCCCTTCTTCAAGACCATTAATCCTCATACAAGCTTTGGGTCTGGCGCCAGGTGTGCCGGGGGTCCTGCACGATGCAAACCGAATAACACAATACCTTGTGCAAGTCTTCTTGCTCATTGGCTACGCAGCTCTTATCCTCAAGCGAAGGAAGAGCCTTGCTGAGAGAGCGTTTCTTCCTCTGATGACGCTCGGTTTCCTTCTGCTCGGAGCTGCTGTTGTCGTTCCATATTTCGGCGAGGGGCTGAATCTGTCGAGGTTCTATCACCTATCCCTTTTGCTGATCTCCCCCTCCTTTGTCTATGGCGCCCAAGCGTTGCAGTCGATAGTGGGAAGGGCGAATCGATATCTCCGGCATGGTCCAGCGAGAATGGGGCTTAATCTGAAGTGGGTAATCGCTGCAAGTGTCCTGTTGTTGTACTTTCTCTTCACTTCTGGGTGGGTTTGGGCTGTGAGCATGGACCGGCCCACGTCTCTCATCCTAGATCGTGAAAGAATGCTACAGTATCCTGGATTGTCGACGAAGATTGCCTACTACGGTGAGTTTTCTGTTTCCCGTGATATTGCGGCGGCGCGTTGGTTGAAGTTCCATAACACATATGAGCGGCCCATCTGTGCTGACTATGTTTCAAGATACCATGTCTTGAATTCTTATGGCGAATTGCCTAGGCAAGGACCCACCCTTCCTTCTGATTGCAGCTTTGCGTATTCTCTTGTCTTCTTGAGCGAGCTTAACACGGTCTACCAGGTGGGTACGATATGGACCCCCTCCTACGCGGGTCGGTGGCCAATCTCAGATATCGCCCATGTGATTGATTCCAAGAACAGGATCTACTCAAACAGCGCCGCCACAATCTACCTTTAGGCTGCTTAAGATGCGGGGCTCGTTCACGAATGGTGATGGCAAGTCAGACCATAATCGAGTTTCTCAGGCGACAGTAGATTCCTGTGCCATATCCCAGGAGCCTAGAGAGTTCCATTGCCAGGACTATGGACAGAGCAATCAGCATTTTCCGAGGTGTGGGCCTAGTGATCTTTCTAATCGACCTGACCCAAAGGATGATGACAATGAGAACTCCGACAGTCAACCAGAAAGCAAGGCTCTCCCATAATTTGGTCGCAGCAAGTATCAATGCGAACGCTGCGGCGTACCGGTATGAGTACCGGCGAGGAAAGAGCAAGGCGAGCCCATCGCCCTTTGAGTAGCCGTAGAACTGTCTGAAGATCTGACGGAGATTCTCCCTTGCCCTCCAATAGACTACAGCGTTCTTGGCAAGCGCGAATCGAAATCCAGCGTCTCTTAATCTTATGTCAAAGAGTGTGTCTTCAGCGGTGTCCAAGTCTTCAGGGTAGCCTCCAACGCTGGCCCACGCTGACTTCCTGAACGCCACGGATCTTGAAGATGGCATGAACGCGTCAGATCTCAGTGCTTCAATGCTAGGGAACGTCAGACAGGCTGCAACTTCCTCAAACTGTGTCTCAGTCAATGGCGCATACGTGCCCGAGACCACATCCACCGAGCTTTCTCTGAATGGTTCGACTATGGCGCGGAGCCAATCCCGGCACAGCACACATCCTCCATCGGTGCTAGCGATTATCTCAGTCCTGGAGTTACCTATCGCCACATTTCTTCCTTTGGCGATATTTGCCCCAGGCTGAACAATCAATCGTATAGGTAGTCGCGAGTACTTGGGTTCATTGATTATCTCAGTTGTCTTATCAGTTGATCCTCCATCCACAAGTATGACCTCCTCGGGCTGGGAGGTTTGGCTACACATGGATTGAAGCAAATCACGAATGGTTCCTTCCTCGTTCTTCAGAGTGCAGATCAGCGTGACCTGTCTAGTGTCTGCCTCATGTGATGAACGCTTGGCTCGGTGCATCATTCTTGTTTCAGGTCCCCTTTTCCTCTGGCAGACTCTGTTCTCCGAGCCTACACCTTGATCTCACGCGTGATTGCCTCTACGGGCTCTTAAGGACCCATGTGAAGTTCCTTCAAGTCGAGTTGTTGCGTTTTCTGGCGGGTGGGTCCCTTCTCTCAGGGCAGTTGTGAAGTTCATCATAGCCACAATCCCTTGAGATTCCAAGTTCACCAAGCATCCTTGTTGAGTACGGACGCGATCTCCTGGGCCATCACTCCCACCAACATGCTTGGTCGTATGTCGAGCACCGTAACGCCTGAACTCCGCAGACGCTGCAGGATTCGACTGTTTCTCCGGTAATCGACATACGCCTCATCCAAACTGATGCTGAATCGCCAGGACGCCCCGATCTGTGCCACGACGGTTCGACCTTCTCGATGGCTTAGCGCGGCGTCCGTGAGAGCTTCATTGCCGTTCTGTAGATCTGTCAAGACAATGGACATCTGCTGTCGGCCAGTCTTTGCCGCTTCAGCTAACGCCTTGTGTACGCCTGTCTTTCGATGGTCCGCACCTAGTCTAAGCTTGAGTAGCCGCATGAATGTGGCCAGCCTCTCTCCAAGGTAGGATTGTTGATGCATTGTTCTCCCAGCGTTGATCAGTATCTGTAGCGTCCTTTGTGTTTCTGGATGAAACTCCTTCACCATGAGCTTTCGAAGGCGTGCTGTCGCTTTCCATTCAACTCTATGATACTCGTCGCCGGGCACGTACTGACGGACACCTGCGTAATCCATTCCCGCGGGGCCTTTGCGGAAGACCTCCGGACCTCCGCCGTAATGGCGGAGAGGAGTGATCGGCACCTTCGTCCTCACGCTTGGATAGACCTCAACCCAGTCAGCCTGTTCGTAATTGACTTCGCCCGTAAACAGACCTCTCGAGTTTGTGAACGCCAGCGTGAATCCAGAGATTCGGAAACGCCCACTCTTCAGTGATGTAATCTCGAACTTTGAGCTTGAAGCAGTGTCCCGTCGAAGCACTTGGTCGAAAGAAGGTGATAGCTTGACACTCAACCCCTCCTCGACAACTGGTCTGACGGCAAGAATCCGTGCTGCCAATCGAGATCCATTTCGAATAGTCAGGTCCCCCTCAATACTATCGCCGAGGATCACTCTAGCCCTGGGCAGGCGTGCGGCGACGTAAAGCTGTCCTCGCAGCACGCCTAGTCTCCGAAGAAAGAGGAGGCCGAGGCTTGCCAAAACCAACAATATCCCTGCGCCGATAACAGCGAAGATGATTTCTCTCGTGAGGAAAGCAAGGGCGACCAGCGCTATGCTGAATTCTATTAACCAGTCTGCTCTCCAGGCTGTCCGAATGGGTGTCTTTAGGATTCTCACAATGGACCCTGCTGCTCTCATTCCGGGGATCGGTGTTGCATCAACCATCTTGTGCACCAGGTCACTGACCTTGAGTCCCTCGATCTCCGATTCCCTGGACAGCCACATCCTATGGGTTAGCACGGGCTCGGTCAGATGCTTGACATCGTCTGGGATCACGTAGTCTCTCCCTTCTACGAGAGCTTTGGCTTTACACGCCTTGTAGAGGTGGATCAAGGCGCGGGGGCTCGCTCCAAGCTTCAGCTCCTTCAGATCCCGTGTCTGCCGCACCAAATCCCACATAGGAACCTTGTGCTCGCGAGTTCTGTTAACTTGTCGGCTCCTGTTCTTTTCCTCCCCGCATTTTCTTTCACCCATGTCTCAAGCTTAACTCCCTGCAAGTCGTAGTGATTAATCGTGCGAGTCTTCAAGTCTGTCTGGCAACACTACACACCTACGCCTGAGATTCCATGGTTGCTTGGGCAGTTCCGCCAGATGCTGAACGATTGCATCCATATCGGACTGGCCGAGAATGTGACCAGTCTGAAGTCGTTGTCGTTGAAGACGTACAGGCAACTGACTCGCTACGATGTGGTGAGTTACTATGAACTCTGTGCAATCAGCGCAGCCACAGGTATCTTGCGTAACTATCGGAAAGCGAAGCGGAAGAACCCAGACATGAAGGAGCCGTATGCGCGGCGTCCACGTTTGACCACGTGCTATGGGTTCAAGGTTCGAGATGGTGAACTGTCACTGCCGATCCATGCGAAGAAGCATGTTCGGATCTCCCTGAATCAGCATGTCCAAGCCACAGTCAACGGTTTCACGCTCCGGTCTGTGACACTGACAAAGGACAGGCTATCCTTAGCGTACGCGATTGAGATCCAACAGCTTCAGCCACACGGCTTCATCGGCATTGATCGAAACCTTGACAACGTCACAGTTGCCGCAACTGATGGAACTGTTCACCAGCATGACCTCTCGGAAGCCACACGAGCAAAAGCCGTGTACCGTGATGTACGATCACATTTCAAGCGCAACGATGTTCGCATTCGCCGTGAGATCAGCGGCAAGTACGGACAGAAGCAACGCGACAAGGTCAACCAGACCCTCCATCACGCATCCAAGATGATTGTGGAGGAAGCGAAGGCGAAGCAGTATGGCATTGCGATCGAGAAACTCACTGGTATTCGCAGACTCTATCGTCGCGGGAATCGGCAAGGGGGTTGGTATCGTGGACGCATGAACTCATGGTCATACGCCGAGTTGCAGCGGCAGATTGAGTACAAAGCTAGGTGGGAGGGTTTGCCAGTCATCTACGTGCATCCGCATGGGACAAGTAGTAAGTGTTCGATATGTGGGGAACGCATGAAACCCGAAGAGAACCGAATACTACATTGTGCCAGTTGCGGATACACAGTAGACCGTGATGTGAATGCGGCCAAGAACATCTTGGCTGCGGGAACCCTGAGGTTCGGGGTAGTCGGCCTCGCAGGTGAAGCAGTGGTAGCGGCATCCGCAACGGTGCGGGAATCCGCAAAGTCGATGCGAGGCAGTTAACATGTCAGCCATGCGCCGACAAGTTAACAGAACCTGCTCGCGGACGAACGTCTGGTATTTTGCTGCTAAGTCAGCCTCAGGCATCGTCAGATTCTCTGGATGAGACTCCGCGTTGGGCCTAAAGGCATAAAGGCTTAAATACCTTTATGCTCGAAGCCTCGACCATGAAGCCGCTCCGAGTTTACCTGCCAGAGGAGCTAGAGAAAAAGTTCAGAAAGTTCTCGATGGAGAGCTATGGCTACTCACGCGGTTCATTGAGTAGAGCGGCAGTTGAAGCGATCAGGAGCTGGATTTCGATACATCAGATCAGTCCCCAAGTCGCCGTCCCAGACGAACCTGTCAAGGCTCTGAGAGGACTTCTACGCCATGTGAAGAAGAGCAGCGTAGAACTTCAACATGAAGCAGCCCGGATCAGGGCGGAGATAGCTAAAGGGGAGTAAAGGCTGTACTTCATCGACGCAAACATCTTTCTTGAGCTACTCCTAGATCAAGATCGAGCTGACGAGTGTGAGGAATTTCTAGAAGGCGTGAGGAAGGGCCATGTCGAGGCGGCGACAACAGACTTCATAATCGATAGCGTAGTACTCGTTATGGAAAGGGAAGGAAAAAAGCCATCTGACCTGTCATTGTTCCTCTCATCCCTACTGGGATACAGGTCCCTCCAAATCCAGTACCTCTCAGTTTACGATCGAATCGAAGCGACTACGCACATGGAGAGCTTCAAAGTAGACTTCGACGACTCGACGACATACCAAGCAATGAAGAATCTGAAAGCAAATCAGGTGATATCCTTCGACAAAGACCTCGACAAGATCCCTAGTATCAAGAGATTCGACCCCAAACAGGTAAAGAAAAAGGTCTAACGAGATCGATTTTGACTCTCTCCTCGACTGAAGTCGGGAGATTCATGCTTCCACTCCGATCCTCTTCGCTTGGGTGGGCATTCCGTTGTTGCGGTTACACCCACATCCATCCCAGTGTAGAAGCATAGGCCAAACCATTGGCCTGACAGCATGCTCGCCGCAGCGGGCAGCAGTATTCATGTCGCCTGTTCCCCGAACCTCTCCGCCGCTTTCTTCGAGTGGGCGCCCGTATTCGGGTCTTCAGGCATTCCACTCACATCTGGAGCCTACTAGCCCATGTGGGCGTGTATGATTCGACTCCAAACAGTCCGATCGCGGACAAGAGTGTTAAACTCGTCAACTTGCTCGCTTACTCCACGACCAGAAGTCGGGAGCTTGCGCTCGCCCCATTATGGTCATCCCATGCGCTACCGCTGGCCACAAGGACTCTTCTCATACGGTATGCTCCAGACTGAAATCCCTAATATGTATTGCAGACAAGCTGCCTCGGTGCAATTGCCCGAGACATCATTTCTCGTACATACGAG
>Ga0315291_10001517_pt1 | contig 31099 bp, 26 predicted proteins | sample YL17G12_20_MG_FD_203070 | JGI IMG/M metagenome (GOLD analysis project Ga0315291, IMG submission 203070) | Sediment microbial communities from Yellowstone Lake, YNP, Wyoming, USA - YL17G12_20 | ecosystem: Environmental > Aquatic > Freshwater > Lake > Sediment | place: USA: Wyoming | collected...
TGCGGCCGGCGACTGGACCACTTCTTATGACACTCCAGAGAGTCATATTCAGTCCCTAGCCGTTGATTCAACCAACGGCGTCCTCTATGCCGGCACAGGGCCCAACGGCATCATCTACCGCTGCGCCACCTCTACAGCCTGCGATGCGGCCGGCGACTGGACCACTTCTTATGACACTCCAGCGCTTTACATCTTGTCCCTAGCCGTTGATTCAACCAACGGCGTCCTCTATGCCGGCTCACAGGAGGATGGCATCATCTACCGCCGTAATGCCAACTTTGATGGGCGACAATATGGAAGTGTTTGTCTTTCAACTGGCAATTACGATGGGACTGTTACTTATTATTTTGAAGTGGTGGCTAAGGTAGCGAGCGGTACTGGAGAAGCTTATTTGATCTTTAATGCGGGAGATTGTACGGCCTCTGGAGCAACACCAGCCGGTGGTTCAACGGTGGCCATCACTTCGATTACCGCCACCTCTTATACTCGCTACCGTAGTTCCTCTTTTTCACCATCTGGGACAAAAATGGCGTATCTTAGCGAGATGATTGGTTCTGGGATAGCGGTTCAGGCCGCCCGGATTATTATCACCCAGACTGACTCGGTTAAAATAACTAAAACTGAAACCCAAGTTGAATTGGGGAGTGCGGAAAATGCTGGTACTAGTTATGCTGTTTTGGCTGATCCGAAAATTTATTGCTATGGTTCGACGGCTACCAGTACGAGTTGTACCAATAATGAGGCGACAGTTTGGTCACCAACCCCGACGCGCTATTTTGAAGCAATGCTCAAAGCATCAAATAGTAACACTGGTCAATACTCATCAATTTATTGTGTTTCGGCGACCGATTGCAAAATCGCCTATTATGATTCTACTAATGGCGACTTAAGGTTTGTTGATTGCGGTGATGCCACCTGCTCGGTCGCCAATGCCACTAAAACTCTGGTTGATGGCGGCACCGGTTGTGCTCTGACTGGCTGTAGTACTTCTGCCGATGTTGGTCTGTATCCCGACATCGATTGTTCCCGAGGAACTAGCGATTGTCGAATTTCCTATTACGATGAAACCAGCGATGATTTAAAATATGCTGACTGTGATGATGCGAATTGCGCTTCAGGAACGATTAATACAATTGATTCAACCGGCTCTGTTGGCAGCTACTCCTCAATTGATTTACTCTCTGGAACTGATGTTTTTATCTCTTATTATGATGGTACCAATAATACTCTTAAGCTTGTTCGTGGTGCGACTAATATTTGGGGTACTCCCTTGACTTTGGATGGCACCGGTTGTGTTCTGACTGGTTGCAGTACTACTTCCATGGTTGGTACGTTTAATTCACTTAGTCAACTGGGAATAAGCACGACTGTCCAGATTGCTTATTATGATGCGACCAATCTCGCCCTCAAATTTGCCAGATGTGTTTATGTCGGTACCAGTTGCACTTCTGGCCAGGTTACCACCGTTGACGCAACTAGCAATGTTGGTTACTTTACTTCAATGGATTGTGTTTCCGAGACCGATTGCAAGATTGCCTATGAAGATACTGCCAATATCAGATTAAAATTTTATGATTGTGACGATAACAATTGCTCGACTGGGACCGCTAATTTTTTGGATGGTGTGGCTGGTTGTACTTTGACTGGTTGTAGTAGTGCTCTGGTCGGCCCCTATACCTCAATAGACTGTCAGACTGGAGCCACTGATTGTAAAATTACCTATTATGACGCGTCAAGTGGGAATTTAAAATTTGCCGACTGTGATAATGCCCAATGCGGAAGTGGGACCGCAACGACTGTTGAGTCAACTAATGTTGTCGGTCAGTTCACTGGGGTTGATTGTGTCGGCGGCTCAACTGATTGTAAAATTTCCCATTACGATAACGGCAACGGAGATTTGAGATTTTTTGATTGCGGTAACGCTACCTGTACCGCTGCCAGTGGGACTGCGACTTTAGTTGATCGAGGTACGGCTAATGTTTATGCTGCTTTATATACGACCGCTGGTAGTGTAGTTAGCGGATCGGAGATTTCAACTTCAAATACCAGTTTTACCTTAGTAAGAAGTTCTGCAATTACTTTGTCGGGCGGAACGCAATATCAAGTAGAGATAAAGAAAGATAGTACGTCAGTGGGGACTGCCAGTATTGCCAATGCCAAGATTATTTTGGAACAAAGTGCAACTGGCGGGATTACCGCTTTGGAAACTTTGCAGATGTATAACAACCGGGAAATTTCTACCCAAAGTGATTCATATGTTAATTTCAAATTTGATAATTTATATAATTCAGCTAATTTCACTGGATCAGTATCAAGATATTTTGAATCGGATTTAAAAACCAGCAGTACTGGTGTTTCGAATACAGCTTGGGCCAAGATTTGTGACAGTAGTGGCGAAACAAATTGTGGCGGTGAGATTTCACTTCCCACTACGACGACCGCCACTCGAGTAAGATCAACCTCTTTTACACCTACAGACAACAGGACTTATGATACTTGGATTAAATGTAAAGTTACTGATGGCGCAAAAACCTGCGCTCCAGCTTCAGATAACAAAATTGCCTATTCCGATTCCGCATCTTGGTTGATTATCCAAATTACCAGTTTGCCGGTGCCGGAAAAAGCTTTGTTTTTTTTACCGGGGATAATTTTCTTGCCCAAGATTGTTGAGTGGTTGAAAAGAAGAAAATTGGCAAAAGTTGAAGTGGTTAGTGGTAGGGTATAATCTGATAACGCTAATGAAAGCGAATAAAAAGCAAATGAAATCGAATGAGCGAATGAAGAATGTAATATATCCAGAATTAAGTTATCAGTTGATGGGTTTGTTGTTCAAGGTACACCGCAGACTCGGGAATTCTTATCAGGAGAAGTATTACCAAAGAGCAATTGAGGTTGAACTTAAGAAAGAAAACCTTCCCTATAAGAAAGAAGTGCTTGTAAAGCTTAATTATGGCGAGGCGAGTATCGGTAGATATTTTTTAGATTTTGTGATCGATGAAAAAATTGCCCTTGAAGTTAAAACAGTGCCATTTATCAAACAAGAGTTTCTCAATCAGGTTTTGGCTTACTTAGATGCTTCAAACTTAAAGCTGGGAATTGTTGCTAATTTTCGAACGGGCAGGTTGACTTATAAGAGATTGGTTAATCCTCGGGTAAAAATATGAAAAATTTGCTCATTCGCGACAATTCGCTTTCAATTAGCTCTGATTCGCGACCTAAGAGGTCGCCATTTCAATCAGTTTTTGTCCTGGCTGCCTTGGCTTTGATGCTTTTGCCTTTTATTACCACCTTTAATTCTTTCTTGACCAACATTCTTTTAAAATGGCAACTTTACCGGGCTTTGGAAGATTTGGTGGTTCCTTATCAAGCCAAGATGCTCTCTTCAATTGTCGCTCTTTTTCCCTTCCCGCTTTCGGTGGCCCCAACCGCCCGCGGAATTTGGCTTAATGGTGGTTTTGTCGAGCTTCAGTGGAATTGTTTGGGTTGGCAATCGGCAGTTTTGTTTGTCGCCACCATTTTGACCGGTTTCCAGGGGAATTTTACCTTTTCTTCCAGAGCAGAAACGGTGATTATCGGTTTTTTGGGGACCTATTTTGTCAACATTTTAAGGATGATTATTGTAGTGGGTTTGACGGCCGTTGGTTTTCTGGCGCCAGCCGTTATTTTCCATGACTACCTTTCGCTCTTGTTAATTATTGTCTGGTTTTTCCTCTTTTGGTGGTTTTCATATAGCTTCGTTTTAGAAGCTAAGGAAGAATGAATCAATGAAAAAAAAAGAATTTTGGAGAAAAGCTATTCTTGCTAATCTGGTGGTAATTTTTGCGATCTTTCTTGTTCTTTTTGTCTTTTCCCTCACCCCGCCCGGCAGGCTTGTTGCCAAAACCCTGCTTCTCACCAGCGAAGTTACCCCAGGTTTTCCAATTAAACCATTAAAGCTCATAACTCCGGCTCCTAAAATGGAAGAAGTGGAAATTAAAGTTGGGGATAGCTTGGTAAAAGCTGACCTTTATCGTCCGGATGATAACAAAAGCCATCCGGCAGCGGTTGTTACTTTAGGAGTTTTGGAAAGCAGAAAGACTGGGGTAGTGGTTGATTTTTCCCAAAGCCTATCAAGAACCGGTTTGGTAGTTTTGGTTCCAGACTTGCCGGATTTTCTTTCCGGTTTTATTTGGACTGATTCGGTTGAAACGATGATTTCTTCTTTTGAATTTTTGGAAAGCCAAAATTTTGTCAGGAAAGATGAAATCGGCTTTGCTGGTTTTTGTGTTGGAGCATCAGTTTCAATGGTTGCAGCCGAAGATCCAAAAATTGCCGACAGAGTTTCTTTTATTACTGCAGTTTCTCCTTATTTTAACGCAAAAGATGGGGTCGAGGCAGTTATATTGAGAAAGGCTAAAAACTTGTCGGGAAGTTGGGTACCCTGGACTCCAGCTAAACTTAGCATCGATACGATTGAAAAAGGGTTTATCCATTCAGTAGACGTGGAAGCGGAAAGGAAACTTTTGGAAGGCTATTTCTTTGACGACAGAAAATTGTCCGAGGATGAGGTTGGGAAACTTTCTCCTAGTTCCAGAGCTGTTTTTGACCTTTTGACCAATAGAGATCCTGACAAGTTTGAGGAAATTTGGCAAAGGATATCTCCTGGATTTAAAAACAATGTTTTCGATACTCTCTCACCTGACAGGAAAATTGGGAACTTGAAGGCAGCTCTTTTTATCTTGAATGATAAAGTGGATACTTTCGTGCCTAAAGTCGAAGGTGAAAAGTTTGCAAAAAGTCTACCGAAAAGCCAGATTTATTTTGCTGAAGTTGATTCTTTTGAGCATGTCAATCCCAAGACAAAATTAACCAGGTGGGCGGCAATAAGGCAACTTTTTCACCTTTCAAATTATTTGTATAGAATACTTGATCAAGTCGAAAAATGAATTAGAAGTTAAACTCCTCTCCTTTTTTAATTCTCTCTAAAAGACAAGAAGGAACAAGTCGGCCTTTGTAAAATATTGTGTCGAGACAGCCGTCACAATAATCCCACCCCTCTGGGGTGGGATTGGCAAGATTGTAAATAATTATTATTTGGGCCTTTGGAAGTTTGAAAAGCTGTTTGGGATTTTTAAGAATTGCATTGACATATCCTTTAAGAACCATTTTTATTGTTTGTTTTGAAAGGCGGGTGACTGAAATTAAAATTTGGCCGATATGTGCTCTAACCGGAAAAGAGCTCCAGTTTTTGTTGTTTGTCCTTTGGTTGAAATTTTCAGCGGTTTTGCTGTCTGCGTAGCCAATAATCTTTTGTCCCAGATATATTGGGGCAAAAAAAAGCCAGGCGGGTTTTTGGGGGTTGAGCTTTTTGGGAATGTAAGCGCAGGGTTCGATCTGGAAAGTTTTTTTGACAAACTTTATTAGTTTCTCGGGCTCAAGATGGTTTTTTTTGTTTTCTTCTTTTGGGGTTTTGAAAAAGAAGTCCTGGAATGTGGAAAAGTAAATTCTACCTAAAATGTCAGAGTTTTTCTTGTAAAAATCAGTTACTGGTGGAAGTTGGGGAAAATTATTTTTTGAGACGGTCATAATAAATCCTAGGTAAATTCCACCCACCCTACGGAACATTTCGCAGTATTTTTCTCTTAATTGGTTGAGTTCTTTTTCATTTTTCCAGTTACCGCGGTTTTGGTAGATAGCAATGTGGATTATAATTTCCATAACCCCTAATTTTTTAAGTTGTCTGAGCCTTTTTTCTGTAAGGGCGATGCCGTTGGTTATGAAGCCAACGTAAAGCTTTTTTGACCTGGCGTAAGTAATAAGTTGGTCAAATTTGGGATAGAGGAGAGGTTCTCCTCCGGTGAACTGGATAACCTTGATTTTTTTGATTTCAATTAAGTTGTCGATCTCTTTTTTTAGCTTCTCAAAATCTTGATCCTTTTTTTCGGGGTTTGGTTGAGAAAGTCCCCGGTAGCAACCGGGACAGGCGAGTTGGCAATTTGTGGTCGGCTCGATCCAACCTAGGGGATTATCGTAAGTTGTCCAAGGAAGGCGATAAAGATTTTTGAGATTGAGATTTTGATTTTTCATCTATTTGTCAATAGTTAATATGTTTCTTTAAAAAAAATCAAGATTTGGTCTTGCAAATGACTGTCAATTTTTATTTATAATTTTCTCGCTGAAAACCCCGATTTGAGACAAATCGGGGATGAAAGCGAAAAATCACACACTTCGAAGGACTGAGGTGTTTTCTAAAGAAAGTTTGGGTTTTCAGCTCGAATCTTCTAAACTTAGAAAGAAAACTCCGGACTTTCAGTCCGGAGAAGTTTATAATAGTTATAGGAGTTGGATGATAACTTTCTTGTTGCCGAAAAAGATTTACCTAAGATTATTAACCTTTCTGGCTGTCTTTATTTTTTTGACCTTTATTTTGACCTTAAAGGCTGCCTTCGCCCAAACTTTCAACCCGACCTTTAGTTTGAATTTAGTTGATAAAACAGCTGGGTTATTTTCAAACATTAGTACTGTGATTAGTCAACCAGCAGGTGACGAACTAATTAAAAATACTATTTTTTACGTTCCGCCCGGGTGGGATATTACAGAAGGCAGCAAAATTGGCCAGGACGAAATTGTTGGCAATGGGACTTACCAAGTGACTTTTAGCGATGGTTCAAAGGCTTATGGTGATATGACATTTTTGAATGACTTGAAAATCAGAGAAGGTGATAAAGCTCATTGGCTTTTACTTTTTGGTCCTTTTAAAAACCCATATTTAACGTTGGATGTTTTTGTATCAGGTGATGTTAACTCCGGTCACAAGATTGAGATAGTAAGAGAGACAGACTACCCTGAAAACATTGGTGTTTTGCCCCCGGATCAATTTAGTTTTAGTTTTTTTGGTCAAACAGAGTCGAAATCATCGATATTTACCAATCCGGTGATTGCTGAAAATTATACTTGGAATGTTGAAATGGTAACCTGGAGTGGACTAAAAGCAACCAAGTCACAAATTTTTAAGGTGCCGGGCAGTGTCACACCAACCGGTAGTCAAGTTGTAGTTCCACTAGGCAGCGGTATATCAATTACTTTTAATTCAGTCACCGGCGAGGGAGTGACTACCATGACAGCTTCGGAAACTCCACCTCCACAAGGAACCGGCCAATTTCAACTTGACGGACTTTATTACGATTTTGATACCACCGCTACTATTTCGTGTCCTTGTACGATTACTCTTCCGTATGATCCGGCAACAATTAAAGGGAAACCGAGAATTTATCATTTGGAAGGCGGGAAATGGATTGATGTGACAACATCGTTTGATGAAAAAGCAGCAACGGTGACTGGAGTAGTCTCTTCCTTTTCCTATTTTGCGGTTGGCAGTCCAGACTATCAGGTGGAATGGGATAATTCAGTCGAGCGGTTGTTGAAAAAAGATGGAAGCCCTTTTGTTATTAAAGCAGACGATAAATTAAAGATTAGGTTTTCGTTAAGCGATCCAGCCGGCAAAAGGTTTACTTCGGAAAATGTCAGTCTGGAAATTTGGCAGACCAAAGATAAGGAAGGAAATGATACTGGGCCTAATCAAGTTTTAAATCTGTCTGTCGAATCTGTTGGCCAAAACGGTCGTTATCATTCAGAACTCGATTTGGGAGAAAGTTTATTGCCCTTGGGGACTTATCAAATTAAGATTGTGGTTAAAAACACCGACGCCTTCCAAGAAATTCCAGCCGAATTTAAGATTTCCCCAGTTGATTAAAGTGGTTTTTTGACAAACTTGTAGCCAACAATTATTAGGGTTGGTAGCCTTTATAATATTTGAGGCACTTGACAGGCTTGAAGGTAAGATTACAATTATAATCCAATAGCTTTTTCGGGCCGTTATTAATATTGGTGTCTCCATGTTTGAAAAAGATCAATACCTCAAACGCAAAATTCATAAATATAGACGAAGATATCTAATCAATCGGAAACCTCAACTATTATTTATTTTAATTTCGATTTTCATTATTGGAGTTTTGCTTTTTCGATTTCAAGCATTAAGAAACAAAAACAAACAATCCGAAGTCCGAAAAATACAGTCAGCTGTTACCCAGATTAGTCAAAAACCGACAGATCAGCAAACAAATAACCAATTTTCGGAAAAGCCTGCAGCGGTTACAGTTACTCCGACTTCTGCTGTTCAAAAAGATCAAGCTTCAAACGACAGTTCTCAGGAAAAAATTGATAAGGAAGATCAAAAAACACAGGAGAATAATGACCTTTCAGCTGCCGATTTTACTGCTCAGGTTTCAACCGGAACAGCTGGGGGACATGGCAACTTGACTTTAACCGTCCATCAGCCAGTGGGGACTAAGATAGCTGATTTCATTATTTATAAAAGTCCTGCCGGTTGGGATTGGACTTCAGGCTCGACTATTGCCAATGGTACTCAAATTGGTAACGGAACCTCAACTGTTGTTTTTGGGGGAGGGGAAACCACTTTCCCATTTGTTATTTTTAATGACCAGAATTTGCAGGGTCATAAATTACATTTAAAACTTGATTTTTCTCCCCAGTCAATCATTATTGACGTTTTTGTTGATGGCGACATTTCGGCTGGTCACAACTTTGGAATAGATCTTCCAAAGCTAACTTCTATATTAACACCATTTACCCTCACCATTAATCTCTCAGGGGTGATTGGGGAAGTTCCTTTATTGACCAATCCGGCAACGGCTGGAGATTATTCATGGGGAGTCGAGCTTCATTCAGGGCAAAAAGTTATTGATAAAACTGCAGCAGTAAATATTCACTAAGACTTAATGTAATTTTTTTAAAAGCTCGTAGCCAACAAGTGCCGAAGCGGTGGCAACGTTTAGAGAATTACCCAGCCCGAAAGATTAAGGTTTCTTACTCTTTTTTTCCAGAAACTTCTCAATATATTGAGCAAATTTAGTAAGATCTGAAAGGTGTTTTTGGATATTTTCATAAGTAATGCGTCGGTTAACATCTAAATAACCATGGACTAGAACATTACGATAAGCTGTAATTTTGATCATCGTATTTGCGAAATCATCAGGAATAATTTTTTCTTGAGCTAGACTGTCAAAAACTTCGGCAGTTTCTCTAAAGGCTCGATCAAGTGCAAAAGCTGCCACAATGTGATTAGCAATGTCGATGCAGGCCTGAACGGCGATCTGGAGATTTCTTTCTGCGGATGTGTTGAGAATTTCATCTTTAGTTAATTTTTCTTCCGATAGCGGTTTAAACTTCTCATTGAGGATCCTGACTCGTTTATTAATCTCCTTTAATCTGGTTCTAATTCTATATGAATCTAGCACCTAAATCTCCTTTCCTAGCAATTTCTGATAAATGCTTATGATACTCATCAATTGCTGGTTTGAGATCAAAGTAAATCCTTAAAATTTTCTCTTCAAATGCGATCCTGGCCTTTTGATTATTTGAAATTAAGAGAATACCCTCTTCCAGAACTCGGTGGGCGAAATCTACCGGAGTGTCATTGAGATTTTGCACTTCGACTTTCTTATTCATAATCTTTGAAAGATCGCAAGTAAAGACAACCTGGGGAATTCCAAATCCTTGGTATTTCCGCTTATCAGTTACCAATACTGCCAAATCAATATCAGAATCTTTTTTTGCTTCTCCACGAGCTTGAGAGCCGTAAAGATAAACCGCCGCTACTCCAGGCTTTTCTGAGAAATATTTGATAATTTGGTTTTTGATTTTTGAGTTTAAATTCATTGAGGTTAATTATATCGAAATTGAAGAATTAAGGCAATTTTTTAAAGAGATGATAACCGACGATTGCCAGGGTGGTGGCAACGTTTAAAGAATTGCCCAACCCCAAAATCGGCACTTCGACAACCAAATCTGCTAATTTTAAAACCTTATCTTCCACACCCTCACGTTCATGGCCCAAAACCAAAGCGAGAGGAAATTGCCAATTGGCGTTTTGATAATCAATGCTCTGGTCGGTTTGTTCTAAAACGACAATTTGTACGCCTTGTTTTTTTAAATTGCTGATTAATTTGGCGGTGTTTGGGTGGTGTTCCCAGGGAACATAATCGACTGTTTTGATGGCAGTTTTTTCAATTTCGTGCCTGGCATGCTCGATTACTTGCGGTCGGCGTTGGTCATTTTTGAGAAGCGGGGGATAACCGGTATAGCCGCAAAGATAAAGTTTTTCGGCCAAAATCGCATCGGCTAGCCGGAAACAAAGTCCGACATTTTGCAGGGAGCGGACGTTATTTAAGATTATAAATATTGGCTGCCGCTTTTTTCTTTTAAATTCTTCTAGGCTTGGTTTTTTGGCAACCAATTCTTGGGTAGTGAGTTTTTTCATCTTGGAGCAATGATAAATGGAAAAAAGTAAATAGTAAATAGCGAATTGAAAATTGAAAATTGAGAATGAACTATTGCCTAATGCCTAATATTTGTGCCTGATACCTAATCTAGCTAAATTTAATAACCAGTGTCGGACGCAAAGGGACTGGTTACACAATAGCCAGTGTTATTAAAGAAATCCTGATAACCATTTGGACGTGGACTGTTTGGGGACCATCGGCACTTGGCAGTGTTTTTGCTCCAGATATCCGGATCGTTTTGGTTTTCTAACTTGGCCCAAAGAACGTATGTGCGGTGGGGATGAGTGATTAGAGTCAAATTTAGTGGTATTCTGATCGGTGTTTGGTATAAATAAATGTTGTCTGGCAAGGAACCAAGACTTGGTTTAAAGACCGCCAACTCGGCAATCTTCATGACATCACCGACAAAATTAATTGTTCCGTTGCCTTTACACACCTCTGTATATGGGTCACTATCACCATCAGTATCAGTACAACCGCCGTCAATATCCCACAAAACGTTGTAGCATGTGGAAGGTTGGCCGCAACGTGCCTCTCCTCCGCCGAGAGCGCAGTCGAGAACTTGAGCCATATCTAGATAGTTTATCTGGTTGTCATTGTTAAAGTCAGCTGCTTTTGGCAGTTGTTTATCATCAAGAGGAGAAGAAGGGCAACTAGTGGCATCGGCACTAGCAGCAGGAAAGGTAAAAATCTTGGCAATTTTTGCCAGCCAGTCGAATTTGAAAGCAGCTTGTCTGGGATCACGGGGGAATTTGTCAATATAGCGATTCAGTTCTTGAATCCATTCGGGGATAGTACTAACTCCAAGATAAGGAATAAACGTTCCCTCTACACCACTACCAAATTTGAAGAACGAGTTGGGGTAATAGCCCTTGTCGGCATAGTAACGTTCCAGTGCAGAAGCAATCTTGACCAGATCAGCTTTTCTTTGGGTATCGCGAGCTCTGGCCTGGGATGATCGGTAGGAATAAGTGCCGATGGTAGCCAAAACAGCAATAATGGAGATGACAATCAAAATTTCCAAAAGGGAGAAACCCTTCGGCAAGTCTCGACTCCGAGCTCGACTCGAGGAGCTCAGGGCTGGCCTTTGTCTTTTTTGGGCAGCCATCAATTTCAGCTTAATAATTACTTCGGGTTTTGTCAAATAGAGACCCAATTTCAATTGGAACTTACGGCGTATAAATATCCGTCGGAAAAATTATGTACAGCAAAAAAGAGTTCTAATTTTTGTTGGAGGTTGGGAGGAGGAGTATCATTGTCACAAAGATCATCATTCAAAAGATTGGGGTCATTTTGATTTTCCAACATTGTCATTAGACAGTAATTTTTACCATAACCCCAAGTATAGTAAATATACATCCGATCTTTGGTTGCATCAGGAGCACCGCCGAAATTAGGACAATCCTGGCAGGTGTTGATCGGATCTAGAAGCTGTTTTTTTAAATATCCTAGATCAACTAAAATTTTCAAGAAGTCAGTGGTTAAATTTGCAGTTGAAGGAGTGCTAATGTCAATACAAATGTCTTTAGTGTACCCCGGTATAGGATACCCCATGACAGTTCGATGGCAATCATTTTGTTGACCACCGCAAATTAATGGTTGGTCGTCAATATTTTTATCCGTTGGGTAAAAACCACAGTCTTTACGGAAAAGTTCCAGAGCAGTTTTAACCTCTTTTAAATCACTTTTTCTTTTGACGTCGCGGGCATTTCTTTGGTAGCGGCCGAGACCAGAAACAGTGATACTGGCAATGACAGCCAGAATTGCGATCACGATTAAAAGCTCAAATAAGGTCGCACCTCTTTTAGGGCAGGATTTTTCCACACTTTAAGATTATGCCCCTTTTGTTTTTTTGTCAAACCCAATGAGGTGACAAGTGACAAGTAACAGGTGACAATTGACAGGTGACAAGTAGCAGACACAAAGAGGCAAGGCCAATCTTGCCATGGGTTGACTGATGATACCTTCCTTTGGTAAAATACTGGCGCTTTAAAAATAAGATGCACTTTAACAACTCAAAAAGTGACAGGAAATTCGGCTTAAATTTGTTTTGACAATTTGTTTTAAATTCGGAGAGTTTGATCCTGGCTCAGGATGAACGCTGGCGGCGTGCCTTAGGCATGCAAGTCGAACGGGCTGCAGCAATGCAGACAGTGGCAGACGGGTGAGTAACGCGTGGGAATCTACCCTGAAGTGGGGAATAACCTGCCGAAAGGTGGGCTAATACCGCATATGATTAGTCGCAAGACTAATCAAAGGGCCTAACCGCTCGCTTTAGGAGGAGCCCGCGTCCTATCAGCTTGTTGGTGGGGTAATGGCCTACCAAGGCAATGACGGGTAGCTGGACTGAGAGGTCGACCAGCCACAATGGCACTGAGACACGGGCCATACACCTACGGGTGGCAGCAACCGGGAATCTTGGACAATGGACGAAAGTCTGATCCAGCGACGCCGCGTGGAGGATTGACGGCCTTCGGGTTGTAAACTCCTTTTTCCGCCGAAAATAATGATGGTAGGCGGAGAATAAGTACTTGCCAACTACGTGCCAGCAGCAGCGGTGAAACGTAGAGTACGAGCGTTATCCGGATTTATTGGGCGTAAAGCGTCCGCAGGCGTCCCGCCACATCTTGCTTTAAAGCCTGCTGCTTAACAGCAGAAACGGCAAGAAATGAGTGGGATTTGAAGACGGGAAAAGGTGCTGGAATTTGCGGTGGAGCAGTGAAATGTGTTGATATCGCAAAGAACACCAAAGGCGAAGGCAGGCACTTGGACCGCTCTTGACGCTCAGGGACGAAAGCTAGGGGAGCGAAAGGGATTAGAGACCCCTGTAGTCCTAGCTGTAAACGATGGATACTAGATGGCCCGCCTGAAAGCGGGCTGTCGTAAGCTAACGCGTTAAGTATCCCGCCTGGGGAGTACGGCCGCAAGGCTAAAACTCAAAGGAATTGACGGGGGACCGCACAAGCAGTGGAGCATGTGGTTCAATTCGAGACAAAGCGAAAAACCTTACCTGGACTTGACATGCAGATGCAAATCCGGCGAAAGCCGGAAAGCCTTCGAGGGTTCTGCACAGGTGCTGCATGGTTGTCGTCAGCTTGTACCGTGAGGCGCACCCTTAAGTGGGTTAACAAGCGCAACCCCCATCGCGTGTTAAATATTCACGCGAAACTGCCTCGAGTCAATCGAGGAGGAAGGTGGGGATGACGTCAAATCAGCACGGCCCTTATGTCCAGGGCTACACACATCCTACAATGCTTGCTACAAAGGGCAGCAAACCGGTAACGGGGAGCTAATCCTAAAAAGCAGGCTCAGTTCGGATTGAGGGCTGCAATCTGCCCTCATGAAGCTGAAATTGCTAGTAATCGCGGATCAGCAGGCCGCGGTGAATACGTTCTCGGTCCTTGTACACACCGCCCGTCAAGCCAACAAAGTCGGAGGCACCCGAAACGCACGTTTAACGTGCTCTAAGGTGAATTCGGCGATGGGGACTAAGTCGTAACAAGGTATCCGTTCTGGAAGGAGCGGATGGATCACCTCCTTTCTAAGGAGCTTTCAAAGAAAGCTCTTTGCGAATAGCTTCGAAGACTATTGAAGTTTTTGCTTCAATAGCACTCCGCTATTCTAAAGGAGTTTTCTCAATGAGGATTCCCTCTCACGGGGGAATGTCCCAATTGCTATACGGGTTAAAGATAGCAAACCGGATCTTCCTGCCACTTTTTGAGTTGTTAAATTCTTGCAAGTCTACAGCTTGTTGACTACAGACTACGTTAATTTTTTCTTAATAAATTTTGTGATTTAATTAAAGTGATGAGAGAAAGAGAAATTTTTGCTCAAAATCCAACGGCTGAAACTTTTGGTGGAAAACTTCGACACTTGGGAAAGGAAGGAATCAAATGGCAAGATAGGGTAGATTGGGGAGTTTTAGTTGCTGGCGGAGTAGTTGTTGGAGTTGGGGTTATAGTGCCTCTTCTTTCGGGATTGGCTTTGGCTGCTGGTCTTGATATTGGTCAAAACTATTTTGTTAAAGACAGATTGTTGGCTGGCAAAAAGAAGGAAACGTTACCTGTCGGTTAAAGATAAAGAAAGGTTGTTGGTGACAATTCCGTCAACTCCTAATTCTTGTAACTCCTTGATTCTTTTTAAATCATCGACCGTCCAGGCAAAAATTTCAAAACCTTGATCGGAAAAATATTGGATTTCTCTTGGAGTCAATAGGCTGTGGCAGATAGAAATCCCTTTCTCTGGCGGTTGTCCGTATTTTTTTATTTCTGCTTTAAATCTTGTTAAGTCAAATCCGGTGGAAATTGTATAGTGAGGTCTGACTCCTTGACGTTGACTGAGGTTAAGTAAAGTTTGCCAATCGGTTGAAGAGATTGTTGGTTTACAAGGATATTTCCGTTGGCGTAAAAACTTCATTAGTTGGTAACCAGCTTTATCGCCGCCCCATTTTAAATCGAAATATAGATGGCCGTCAGTTTCGACGATATCGCGAGTTAAAACATCCTCAAGCTTATGTCCAAACCCAAAAACACCGGCTAATCCTTGATGGATAACCGCTAGTTCACCTCTGGTTGGAGCTTTCCAGATATCAATTTCGACAAAATCGACACCAGCTTCAAGAGCTTTTTTGATTGCTTCGGCAGAATTAGCCGCATGGGCGATGAATATTAACTTTTTGGCTGGCTTTTCGGGTTCTTTAGCTTGAGTGGTTCTTGTTTCGGTTTCCATCTAATAAAAAAGTGGGTCCAGATGGAATCGAACCATCAGTCTTCGCTTTATCAGAGCGATGTTTTACCACTAAACTATGGACCCTTCCCAAAAATCGGCTGATATATCAGAGCGATGTTTTACCACTAAACTACTAGCCCAGATTCTAAATTTTGAGGCCTGGGCGGGAATCGAACCCGCGTGTAGCAGTTTTGCAGACTGCTGCCTTACCGCTTGGCTACCAGGCCAGATTGATAAGTAGTATACCAAACCAAGTTTTAGGCTGCAACTAAATTAAAATTATGATAAGATTCGAAATAAAATGGAACAAATACAATCTCCTGAGAAAAAATCTCCAATTGAAGTTGTCGGGGCGGTGATTTTCGATCGGAAAAGCGATTCAATTTTAGTAGGTCAAAGGGCGAAAGGGAAAAGATTTCCACTAAAGTGGGAGTTCATCGGCGGTAAAGTTGAAAAAGGAGAGAGTCCAAATCAAGCAGTAGTTCGAGAACTTCGGGAAGAGGTCGGTTTAGAAATTCAGCCTAAAGGTTTGATGACTAAAGTTAAACACGATTATGGGGAAGAGGTTGGGATGATTGAGCTCCATTTTATCCAATGCGAGCCAGTTGGAAATGTAATTTTAAAAAGGTTTGACCGCGAAATTTACAATGATATCAGGTGGATTAAAATTACTGAGGTGTCAGGACTTGATTGGATTGAAGCTGATAAAGATTTTGCTAATCAATTAGCTATTATCGTAACTACACCAGCTCACAGCGATAATTAGTTTGTTGATTTCTTGTTCTTCTCAACTTCTCATTCTATAATAAAATTGTGAAGACGATTGAGGATCTTGATTTTCAAGAGAAAAAAGTAATCTTGCGGTTGGATTTGGACTTGCCGATTGAAAATGGCAAGGTCAAAGATTCAACTAGAATTCAAAACTCCCTTCCAACAGTCGAAAAACTTTTGGAGAAAAAATGTCCAATTATCATCATTGGACACCTTGGGAGACCCGGTGGAAAACCAAATTCTAATCTCTCAACAAGATTATTGTTACCAACTTTAAAAGACATTTTGGGTAGAGAAATTATTCATTTTCCGTCAATTTTCTCTCCAGAGGTCAAAGACGCCATTTTTCAGATGAAAAGTGGCGATATTTTTCTTTTGGAAAATCTCCGTTTTGATCCAGGCGAGGAAGCTTGCGATCCGGCATTTGCCCAAAAGCTGGTAAGTTTGGGTGAAGTTTATGTCATCGATGCTTTTGGCGTCTGTCATCGTCATCATGCTTCAGTGGCTTTGTTGCCTCGGCTTTTGCCTTCGGCTGCCGGTTTGCGGCTGGCTGAAGAAGTCTTGAGACTGCAAAAAGTCATTGATAATCCCGAAAGGCCATTGGTAGCAATTATTGGCGGGGCAAAAATTGAAACCAAACTTTCAGTCATTGAAAATTTAGGAAAAATTGCTGATTGGGTTTTGGTTGGCGGAAAACTTCCTTTTGAAATTGCCCATCAGACATCAGCTAAAGATTTTGGCCCAAAAGTGGTTATTGGAAAGTTAGTTTCCTCGCATGGAGATATTGATGAAGAAACAATCAGCCAATTTTGCCAAGTAATAAAAAGAGCAAAAATGATTGTTTGGAATGGACCGCTGGGAGTAGTTGAGGACGAAAGATTTGAAAAAGGGACAGAAGCGGTTGCACAGGCGATAGACAAAAGTGAAACAATCTCAATTGTCGGTGGCGGTGATACAGTTGCCGCTTTGAAAAAATTTGGACTTCTTTCTCATTTTACTTGGGTTTCTTCTGGCGGCGGAGCAATGCTTGAATTTCTGGCAGGGAAAGAGTTGCCAGGAATAAAGGTATTGGAGTAAAGTAGAATTATGAAAGTTGCTATTAATGGTTTTGGAAGGATCGGCAGATGCGCATTTAGGGTTGCTTTGGATAAGCACGCCTCAGAGATTGAGATCGTGGCGATTAACGATTTGACCGAAGCTTCAGTTCTTGCTCATCTTTTAAAGTACGATAGTGTTTATGGAACCTATAACCGTCAGGTTTCGGCAACTGGGAATGCAATTATCGTCGACGGTAAAAATTATCCGGTTGTCGCCCAAAAAGACCCAAATCTTTTACCATGGAAAGATTTGGCAATTGATGTCGTAATAGAGTCGACGGGGAGATTTACCAAAAAAGAAGATGCTTCAAAACACCTAACTGCGGGAGCAAAAAAAGTGGTTATTTCAGCACCCGGCAAAGAAACTCCTACTTTTCTTTTAGGAGTGAACGAAAACAAATATGCGGGTGAGAATGTAATTAACAATGCTTCGTGCACAACAAACTGCATTGCACCAGTGGCAGCGGTAATGCACGAAAAATTCGGTATCAAAAAAGCAATAATGACGACAATCCATGCGGTGACAGCGGAACAGAATTTGGTTGATGGGCCACCTCCTGGAGGAAAGACTAATGATTTAAGAAGAGCAAGGGCTGCTTATGTCAATATTATTCCGACGACCACCGGTGCGGCGATCGCAACGACCGAAGTTTTGCCTAGTCTGAAAGGTAAATTTGACGGGGTGGCGTTGAGAGTGCCAGTTATTTGTGGTTCGATTTCTGATTTGACGTTCTTGCTTGAAAAACCGACAACGGTAGAGGAAGTTAATGCGACGTTGACAGAAGCTTCTAAAAATATGCCAAGGATTTTGGCGGTTTCAACTGAGCCATTAGTTTCAACAGATATTATTGGTCGTCCAGAATCGGCAATTGTTGATCTTTCCTTGACCCAAGTAGTTGACGGTGACCTAGTCAAAGTTTTTGCTTGGTACGACAACGAGTTTGGTTATTCGAACCGGTTGATTGAGCAAGTAATTCAAATTGGCAAGACCTTAAATTAAAGTTATGAGTGAGGAAGCAACTACAATTGAGAAAGAAAAAGAAAAGGTTGATCCGGAAGGCCGATTGCTTCTTGATTTAGTAAGATTCCCCTTTGTGTCCGAAAAGCCAAATGAAACTCATCGGAAAATCATGGAGGGAATTTTAACGGCCGACCCGGCAGTTTTCGAAAGAATTTCCGCCGCATTAAAAGCCGAAGATATAAAGGATCCAAGAGTCAAAAGATATTTTCGAATCGTTGATCAGATTTACGGAATTTCCTCTGGTCAACCTCGTCAACAAACTGAAGTAGCAAAAGAAGAAAATGTACGTCCCCAACGGATAGATCAGTTAAGAGATAAAGGCCTCCGCAATCTTCTTTCGACGGTTCAGGTTGAAACCGAAGAAGGAAATTTTTCTCTCAGTGAACTAAAAAATCGAATTGCTTCTGGGAATCAATAACTGGATCTTCTTTTCTTGATTTAGTCAGCTGTTTGTGATAATTTCGTTAGCAGTTGTCAGCGGAAAGCTAAAAATGGATCTTTCGAAAATTTATAAAAAAAGAGATGAGTGGGTTCACAAAGGGCAATTTGGAACGCTTTTGGTGGTCGCCGGCTGTCGGGATTTAACTGGTTCGCCAATTTTCAATGCCATGGCAGCCTTGCGGGCCGGTTGCGATTTGGTGATGGTAGTTTCTCCCGAACGTTCAGCTGACGTGGCCGCCTCATATTCACCCGATATTTTGACTTCTCCCTTGCCTGGCGATTTTTTGAGAAATGAACATATTCCAACAATTACCTCGCTGGCCGAAGAATCAACCGCGGTGGTAATTGGTGGAGGATTAGGAAGAAGTGAAGAAATTTTTGCTGTCATCCGGCAGATTTTGGGAAAAATTGAAAAACCAGTGGTTATTGATGCCGAAGCCTTGCGAGCACTCGGTAGTCATTTGGAAGTAATCAGCGGCAAGTCGGCGATTCTGACGCCCCATGCGAACGAGATGTTAGCCTTATCTGGTCAAAAAGTTGGGGAGAATCTTGAGACGCGCAAGAAAGTTGCCCAGGAATTTGCCAAAAAGTTTAAAACAACTCTGCTTTTAAAAGGCCATGTTGATGTGGTGGCCAGCGGTGACAAAGTTTATCTGAACCAGACCGGCTCGCCTCTGATGACCAAAGGCGGTTTTGGTGATACTTTAGCGGGAATTTGTGGGGGATTATTGGCTCGCGGGATCGAACCATTTGAAACCGCCTGTGCTGCCGCTTATATTAACGGAAAAGCTGGAGAATTGGCTTGCCGCGAAAAAGGCGAAGCAGTTTTAGCTTCTGACATTTTTGATTTCATCCCCAAAGTAATTAGCCGCTAAATCTTTTCTTGACTTCTAGTTAGTGAGAGGGCTGGATATTGATTGATGGCCTATAACATGTTAGAATTACTGCCATGAATGAACGGTTGGTTGCAGATGAACTGCAGGGATTAGATCAGCGTGTTAATGATGCTCTCCAAATTTTAGGGTCGGCGGAAAGAGATCAATATGATGCAGGTGAGACCATTTTATACGGCAGAGCTGTATTTGAGAGGTTTTCGAGTCTTCTTCGTCAGAAGTTCTCTCAAGAATCCGGTTCAATAAGACGCCGAGCAGTTGTTTCATTAACATTTCCTCAAAATAGAGGTGAAAGTCACAATCCGGATGATTGGAAAGAAACCAAAGATTTTCAAGTTCTTCCTGAATATTTCCGGAAACTTCAAGGAGAGAAAGTTATTTGTGTGATTGAAGATTTACGACCTCTGGCTTTTCGTTTATTTGTCCTAAGCGGTGATCGGGAGCTGATGCGTTTTTGGCAGGATTTTTCTCCGGGGTTCAATATTCCACCACTTATAAGTTGGGATTTTATTTGTAATCAAGGAGACTGTTGGGACGCAAGACTGGCGCCGCTGGTGGGACTTAAGAAACAGAGTCCTTTAAAACAATTGGAACATGCATTAAGGCTTCTTCAATTAATAAACAAAAGAGGACAAGTGGATGAAAGCACCAGAGAGACAAGTTATACTTTTAATTGCCTGCAACCTCTGCCAGCATTTTCTTGATTTGGATCTTTTATTTTTTATCCCCAAAGTAATTAGCCGCTAAATCTTTTCTTGACTTCCACAATAGATAAGAGTATTTTTACGACGATGGTTGAGCGTGATTCACTGGATCAATCGGTTGAAGAACTTTTAGATGAGATGGCAAAGTTGCCAATGGCAGATGTTCTGGTGGAAATTTTCCGTCAAGAAACTGATGCTAACCAACGAAAGCTTGACTCTAGATATGGTCGGCGGACTAACAGTACTGTTCACGGTGTATTAAAAGGTAAAAATGAAGAAACGATTGCAATTGAGATGATTATCCGAAGAGATGATCCAGTTTGTATCTTAGAATTTGTCAATAAATACAACAATTTGGATGAAATAGCAAATGTAGTTTCAGGTCCGAAAGATACTGGTGTTTGGATGCGGGAGAAACCACAACAAACTGTAGACGGCATTTCGATAAGTATTTACAAACCACCAGTTTTACCCTCAAGAGCCGGACGCTGGTTTTTTGGAGTTTTGAGAGATTTGGCTTTAAAGGCTTCCGAACTTCATGATCCATATCGCGACCCCATAAAGTATAGAAGAGATTAGGAATAAATCAGGTTTTAGTAATTTCTTGACTTGAGTGATTTTTGTTGTTATACTTTCTTTCGGTGATTTCAAATCACTCAAATTTTATGGGAAAACTGGCTGTTTTTAAATCAAAAACCTCAGGCGGATAAACCGCGCCTATTTTCCCAATAAATAATTAATAATTAAAAAAACACGGGGGCCCGTAGTTCAGTTGGCCAGAACGTTGCATTTGCAATGCAAAGGTCGTCGGTTCGAACCCGACCGGGTCCACTCTTCTCCGGCTTTGCCGGATCAGTGTAAACTATTTGGCTTGTAAGTGTTTAACATTGCTAGGATTTGAAAAGTTTACCCTGAGCCAAGATAAGTTGGCGAAGGGCACTTTAAAAACTGAATAGATTCTAGGCAATATTCAGTTTTGATTTTGAGTTTGTACTCTTCAAAACTGGATGGAATGCATCAAAAGCTACAAATTTAAGGCGTTCAATGGATGCCTTGGCGCAACAGACCGAAGAAGGACGTATCGGGCTGCGATAAGCTCGGGTGAGGTGTCGAGAAACCTTTGACCCCGAGATTTCCGAATGGGGAAACCTCCCCGCCTTTGGCGGGGACTCCCAACTGAATTCATAGGTTGGGTAGAGGGTACTGCCTGAACTGAAACATCTTAGTAAGGCGAGGAAAATAAATCAAGTCGAGATTGCCCTAGTAGTGGCGAGCGAACGGGTAAGAGCCCAAATCCGGCTTTGCCGGAGGTTGTAGGGCACTACCGGTTTAGAACCAAAGAGTTAAAAACTTGTTGGTAGCAGAAGACCATGGAATGGGTCGCCAAAGCGGGTGAAAGCCCCGTAAGCAAAATCAATAAGTCTCTTGTAGTGTTCCTGAGTACCACGAGACACGCGAAATCTTGTGGGAATCTGGGGGGACCACCCTCCAAGGCTAAATATCTGTTGCGACCGATAGTGAACAAGTACCGTGAGGGAAAGGTGAAAAGCACCCCGGTGAGGGGAGTGAAATAGATCTGAAATTGGACGCTAACAAGCTGAAGAAGCCCCGCCCTTTCTGTGTTTAAACTAGAGCTTGAAACTTTAGTTTGAGCCTGGAAAGAGCGGGGTGACTTCGTGCCTATTGAAGAATGAGCCGGCGAGTTTTCTGTAAATGCGCAAAGCTTAAGCAAGTCTAACTTGCGGAGGCAAAGTGAAAGCGAGGTTTAAATGACCGAAAAATGAGTATTTACAGGAAGACCCGAAACCGAGCGATCTAGCCGTGGCCAGGGTGAACCCTGCCGAAAGGTAGGGGGAGGCCCGAACCCGTGTAGGCTGCAAACTATTGGGATGAGCTGCGGTTAGCGGTGATATGCCAAGCGAGCTCGGAGATAGCTGGTTCTCCCCGAAATATATTTAAGTATAGCGGGACGTAACAAGCACAGGGGTAGAGCACTGAATGGTTAGTGCGCAGCAATGTGTGCTAGCTAATCAAACTTCGAATACTGTGTGTTTTGACGTCTTAGTCAGACCGTGAGGGCTAAGCCTTACTGGTCGAAAGGGAAACAACCCAGACCCACAGCTAAGGTCCCGGAGTGTACGTTAAGTGTAAAAGGAAGTTAAATTTCCTAGACAGCCAGGAGGTTGGCTTAGAAGCAGCCATCCTTTAAAGAAAGCGTAACAGCTCACTGGTCGAATCCGCCTCTGGCGGAGGGAGGTTTGGCGCCGATAATGTAACGGGGCTTAAACGTACCACCGAAGCTTGGGATCCCCGCCTTTGGCGGGGGTGGTAGGGGAGCGTTCTTTCTGCGGTGAAGATTAACCGGAAGGTTGGTTGGAGCGGAAAGAAGTGAGAATGCCGGCATGAGTAGCGAAACCCCGGTAAGAATCCGGGGCGCCGAATGCCCAAGGTTTCCTAAGCGATGTTCGTCAGCTTAGGGTTAGTCGGTCCTAAGGCGAGGCCAGAAGGCGTAGTCGAAGGATAAGCAGTCAAAATTCTGCTACTTTTAAAAGTCAGCTAAAGACTCAAAGGGTTGACAGAGATGGAAGAACCTGGCCCTTAATGAATTTGGGGTCTAAATGGTAAGGAAGTAAAGGTTGGAAAATCCGTCTTTATGATTATTCAAGCCATAATGGCAATCCCGATGCAAGTCGGGAGAGCAGGTGACTTTCAACTTTCGAGAAAATACTCGTTGAGGTGACTTTTTTAAACCGTACCGCAAACCGACACAGGTGGGCTGGTAGAGAATACTAAGGCGAGCGAGAGAACCTTCCTTAAGGAACTCGGCAAAATAGCTGGACGTAACCTAGTGGAGATGTCCTCCCCGAGTTTGACTCGGGGCGCAGTGAAAGACGCCAGGCGACTGTTTAACAAAAACATAGGTCTCTGCGAAACCGAAAGGTGATGTATAGGGGCTGACGCCTGCCCAGTGCTCGTAGGTTAAATGCCGAAGGTTGTTCTGCACCGTATGGTGTGGGATGGCTTTTGGTATAAGCCCGGGTGAACGGCAGCAGTAACTATAACTGTTCTAAGGTAGCGAAATTCCTTGTCGGGTGAGTTCCGACCCGCACGAAAGGCTGAACGACTTGGCGACTGTCTTGAGGAAGGACTCGGCGAAATTGCAGTGGCTGTGAAGATGCGGCCTAGCCATAGCAGGACAAAAAGACCCCGTGGAGCTTTACTACAACTTGGCATTGTTTTGTGGGTTAAACTTGTGTAGTGTAGGAGGGACCCCGCCTTTGGCGGGGAACAATGAAACACCTCCCGGTTTGGTTTGCAAAACTAACCGCTTTACCTAACAAAAAACGGGTAGCGGGACAGTGTCTGGTGGGTAGTTTGACTGGGGCGGTCGCCTCCAAAAAGGTAACGGAGGCGTACAAAGGTCGGCTCAGCACGGATGGAAATCGTGCGTTGAGTGCAAAGACATAAGCCGGCTTTACTGCGAGACCTACAAGTCGAGCAGTTGGGAAACCAGGTCTTAGTGATCCTCCGCAGCTTCGTGGGAAGCTCGGAGCTTAACGGATAAAAGCTACCCCGGGGATAACAGATTAATAGTGCCCAAGCGTCCAAAGCGACGGCACTGCTTGATACCTCGATGTCGGCTCACCGTATCCTGGGGCTGAAGTAGGTCCCAAGGGTTGGGCTGTTCGCCCATTAAAACGGTACGCGAGCTGGGTTCAGAACGTCGTGAGACAGTTAAACTATAGAATATGACTAAAGTTCTATTACCGAGCTGTCACCCTTCCGATGTTTTGGATACTAAGAGGAAAAGAAGGGACCCTCTTCGCTTTTAAAAGCTATGGAGGGTTAAATCTAGCTGTATGCTGGAAACTCCGTTCTCTAAAAGGGATATAGAATCTTGAGCTACAATCTATCTAGAGTTATAATCTCTCTAGATATGGGAAGTAAAAATGCTTCAAGTGCGGACAATCAGCAGGCAACCATAAGTGATGAATATCTAGCTGGATTTGTTGATGGTGAAGGATGTTTTTATGTGGGGTTTAGTAGAAGATCCGATTTGCCGCTTGGTTGGCAAGTTATTACTGAATTCCATTTAAGTCAAAACCTACAAGGCAAAAATGTTTTAGAAGCTTTTTGTGACCGATTGGATTGTGGTTATTTAAAACCCAATCACCCCAAAAGCTTAAAAGACAAATCTTTGGTTTTGATTATTAAAGAAAGGAAAGATTTAAGAGAAAAACTTATTCCCTTTTTCGAAAGACATCCCCTTTACTCAGGGAAAAAACAAGATTTTGAAATTTTTAAGAAGGTTTTGGAAATTGTTGAGAAAAGGAACCATCTGACAAAAGAAGGATTGTCAAAGATCATAAATTTGGTTTTTGACAGAAAAAGAAATAGTAGAAAGAGATATTCAAAAGAAGCAATTCTTGAAACTTTGGGAGCCTCAGAGACTACACGCTAGACTCTACTAGTTGTTAGTAGGGAAGATATAGTCCGAACTCCTGTGCGAGCAGGAGAGTTGAATAGAAATATTCAACCACCCGCAATCCGCCAATTGGCGGATGCGAGGGAGCAACAAAACAGTCGGTCTCTATCCGCTATGGCCGTTCGATGCTTGAGAGAGTCTGCCTCTAGTACGAGAGGACCGAGGTGGACAAGCCTCTGGTGTGCCAGTTGTGACTTCAGTTGCAGCGCTGGGTAGCTATGCTTGTTGATGATAAGCGCTGAAAGCATCTAAGCGCTAAGCACATCTCAAGATTAGGCATCGTTGAAGATCCGTTGGAGACTACGACGTTGATAGACGGCCGGTGTAAGCTTCGTAAGGAGTTTAGCCAAGCCGCACTAATCGATCAAACTGTAGCTTTTGATTCCTTTTCCATCCAGTTTTGAATTGTACAAACATTTAATTTGCCAAATTTTTCCGGCTTGCTGGCCGAAGCTTTTAGCGAAGGCTGGTCTTTTTGAAAATTTGAGAGTCGAAAATTTATTGGAGCAAATTAACAAATAGATTAAATAACAAATTTATCCGGTCTTTGAAGCGAGGCGGAACTACCCCATCCCATTCCGAACTGGGTCGTAAAACGCCTCAGCGCCGACGATAGTTGCACCGCAAGGTGTCGCGAAAATAGGTCAAGGCCGGATTTTATCAGAAGACCCAGGGAGACTCTCTGGGTTTTTTGTTGGCCGGATTTTTTTGTGGCAATTTGACATTTTTTAAAAAAGCTGCCTATGATGGAGATGTGAATAGTTTGCCATCGTCTGATCGGCAAAGAGCAGAAAAAGCGGTCTTGGAAATTATTATCGATGAGTTAAAAAGTGGGCAGATGACAGTTGGGGACGCAAGGCAAATTGCCCGACTAATGCTTGAGGAAGCGCCAAAAATTGATACTAACCAGCGAATTTTGGAGCTTTTTTCAAGACTGGCTCAAACCCATCAGGCTTTTAAAAAGTTGTATATTCATGAAAAAAGTGATTCAATTAAAAGAAGAGAACTTGCAGCTTGGCAAGAAGCGTTAGAGTTGATTAATCAAGGAAAAATTGATGAGGCCCAGACGCTTGTTAGTCAAGTAATGAAGGAGGCCAAAGTTGGCTGAAGATCCAAATAATCCATTAGAATTACAACCTCAACCACCAGACGTAAAGTTACCGATTGCTGGATCAACACCAGCTTCCCCGGAAGCGGCTGCGCTTGCTTCTCAAGCTGCTCAACCAGAAAACCCTGAGCAAGGTTTGGGAATTTTAGCTGGCAGTACCCCAGGACAGACTGAAGCTCCTCCAACGGCTGAAAATCCACCCGAATCCGCCTTAACACCAGTTGATGAGAGTGATCGGACGTTAATTGGTGATTATTTAGCACAGCGAGCTTCGTTGACCGAGGAAAAAATTCGAGAGTTAACTCAGAAGTACAACGTTGATCCTGGCCCCGGGGAAATCGATAGAATTGCCCAAAAGCTTGGAGTTGGACAGTCCGAAGCATCCGAAACTCCACCTGAGACCGTTAGCTCTGAGACTTTGAGAACTGATGTGTCAGATGTGAGATCCATGCCGGAAGCAGAAGGTCCAGCTAGAAGTTTTGTTGAACCCACGCCCGCCGAAGCGCCGGCAGCTGAACCAGAAGCTGCAGCCCCTGCCGAAGCCGAGACACCATCTCCGGCAGCGGCGGTCGAAACAGAAAAGGTGTCAGTTCCACCTGAACCTACAACATTACCTCCCGATGCCACAGCTCCTGCTGCTGGTGAAGGTACTGGTCAGTCGCCAGAAGAAATTCCACCAATGGCTGGAGCTGAAGAAGGCGAACCGGTTGGAACTGACAAAACAAAAGATAAGTCGGCCGAAAACCCAAAGGATCAGTTTAAAGATCTGAAAGATTTTATTGCCCAACGTGACGCTGAACGTGACAAAAGATGGGAAGAGGAAATCAAAAAACTCCGAGATGAATTGGAAAAAGTTAAGTCTGGGACAAAGACAGCTAAACTTGAAAAAGAGGGTTTTCGCGGAAGGAAAATTGAAGGAGTCAAATTTCCAAGCATTAATGAATGGGCTGAGCTTTCTGAAAAAGAACGAATCGACTTTATAAAGAAGGCTATCAGGACTGAAGCGGCCAGTGTAACTGACACTGAAGCCAGAGATATTATTAGACATCTAGATCGTGATCAAACTAATGATCCCGAATATTCAGCCAAAGTAGCGGCGGCAGCGATTTATAAAGATAGCCACGGTGGTCTGACAAACAGAGAAAGGAATAGATTAATGTTAACCAATCCAGAAGTGGGACTTTTACTTGCCGAACGTTATCAGTCACTTGATACATTTCGGAAAACTGCCGAGAAACTTGGTTTGAAAGGTTTTTCGTTTACTGAATGGTTTTCTGAGACACTCAGAGAACATGGGCCCAAGGCAGCTTCGGCAATTTTAATGTTGATGGCACTAATTGCAGCAGGAGCAGTAGGACCATCTGTAATTAAAGGAGTAGTGGGCATTGCTCGATAGGCATTGCTTGATAAATTCCTTCTTAAATTTTTAGAAAAACCCCAAAAATTTCATTATTTCAATAAAATTTTTTCCTAATAAATAAACACAAATCAACAGTTATGAGTAATATTGGTATTCTATTTGAAAAATTTTTTGGAGAAATTTTGCTCGTTGCAAAGAATCGACAAAAAATTTATAATTTTGGCTAAACTTCTCAAATTTTTGGCGCCAAAATTTTTACCAAAAGCCAATGTTTGACAGTTAATCAAAAAAGAACCGAGGTGAATATGATTGGCGAAAAAGCAACAAGCAATAAGAAAAAAGCAAAAAGAAGCTTCTAAGGCTTCCCCAAAAGATCTTTCGTCCTCAAAACAAACTAATCCAAAAAAAATTGCCCCAAAGAAAACAGGAAAAGAACCTGTGAGTATGGAGGAGCTTTTGAGCCAAACTGGTTATCGAATTCCCAGTTTAACAAGAGGGCAAACTGTCCAAGGGACAATCGTTTCAGTTCGACCCAAAGAAATTTTAATCGATGTTGGTGCCAAGTCAGAAGGGATTGTGGCCGGTCGGGAATTTGAAGCAATCAAAGATTTGGTTTCCCAGCTTTCAGTCGGTGATCACCTGACTGCTCAAGTCGTCATTCCCGAAAACGATCTTGGCCAGGTGGTTTTATCGCTTCGGGTAACGGGGGCAGAAAGGCGTTGGCAGTCGCTGGAGAATACCAAAGACCAGGGAGAGAAAGTTGCGGTTTTAGGAATGGAAGTTAACAGAGGAGGACTGATTGTTGACTATGGTGGTTTGCGCGGGTTTTTGCCATCTTCCCAACTTGATTCTTCGCTGATTGGCAAAATTTCCCAGTTGGTGGGTCAGAAAATTGAAGTATATGTGGCTGAAGTTGACCAGGAGGGAAATCGGATAATTTTTAGTCAAAGAAGGAAACTGACCCGCGATGATTTGAAAAAGATCGCCTCAAAAATCAAAATTGGTCAGCAGATGGAAGGAAAGGTATCGGCGGTTTTACCTTTTGGGGGTTTCGTTGATCTTGGTGGTCTTGAGGGGATGGTTCACATTTCAGAAATTGCCTGGGAAAAAGTTGCCGACCCTTCTTCCTATTTTAGAGTTGGCGAGACAATTCAGGTTTTAGTTTTGGGAGTTGATGAATCAACGGGCCGGATTAATCTTTCGGTCAAGCAATTACTTTCCGACCCCTGGAAAAAACTTGGGGAAAAATATTCCAAAGAACAGACCATTGCCGGGAAAGTTACCAGAATTACCCCCTACGGGGCATTTGTTAATCTTGAGCCGGGAATTGATGGCTTGGTGCATATTTCAAAGATTCCTCCTGATAAATCAGTCAATGTGGGTGATGTTTTGGATTGCACGATTGAATCGATTGATGAGAAAGGCAGGAGAATTAGTCTTGATTTGGTTTTGAAAGAAAAACCAATTGGGTATCGGTAGGTTTTAAGAAATATTATTTATTAAGGAAGAATGGCCAAAGTCCAAAGCATTTATGTTTGTCAGCAGTGTGGTTACCAAAGCTCTTCGTGGCTGGGGAAATGCCCACAATGTCAAACGTGGGGGTCATTAGTTGAGACGGTTGTTGATCAAAACCTCAAAAAAGAATCGGTTTTGGCGGGAGCTGAACTGAAATTGGAAAAATTAGCTGAGGTTCAAAGTTTTGAGGCCAAAAGACTGACGACCGGTTTTGAGGAATTTGATCGGGTTTTGGGTGGCGGTCCACCGAACGCCAGGGCCGGAATTGTACCAGGATCAGTGGTTCTTTTGGCCGGCGATCCGGGGATTGGCAAATCAACGCTGCTTTTGCAGGTCGCCAAGAATTTGGCAGCCTCCTATCCAAAAAAAAGCGTGCTTTATATTTCGGGTGAAGAGTCAACTGCCCAATTAAAACTGCGGGCTGACCGGATTTTGACTTTAGGTAAATCAGCAAAAATTCCCAATAATCTTTTTGCCCTTTCACAAAATAATGTCGAGGACATATCCAGACTTTTTAACCAACAAGATTTTTCCCTGGTGGTGGTTGATTCAATCCAAACGATGGTTTCAGACGAGCTCTCCGGACAAGCTGGCAGTGTTGGACAGGTTCGCTTTGCGGTTCAAACACTCCATCAGGTCGCCAAGGCGCTAAATATTCCTCTCTTTTTAGTCGGTCACGTCACCAAAGAGGGAGCAGTGGCCGGTCCCAGGGTGGTTGAGCATTTGGTTGATGTGGTTTTATATCTTGAAGGTGAAGAATTCTCGACTTTGCGAGTTTTGCGATCAATCAAGAACCGTTTTGGTTCGGTTTCTGAGGTGGGAATTTTTGAAATGACCTCGGATGGGCTTTCCCAAGTTTCCAACCCTTCGAAACTTTTTCTTGCCCAAAGACGAAAGGATACTGCTGGATCAGTAGTGGTCCCGACCCTCCAAGGAAGACGCCCGATTTTGGCTGAAATTCAAGCTTTAACGACTCCCACTAGCTTTGGTTTGCCCAGAAGAGTAGCCACCGGAGTCGATTACAATCGGCTTTTGATGATCATTGCTGTTTTGTCCAAACGGGCAAAATTTCCTCTTTCTCAGTCCGATATCTACGTTAATGTGGCTGGCGGATTGAAAGTATTTGAGCCAGCCTGTGATTTGGGAATTGCTCTTTCAATTGTTTCTGCCATCAAATTTCAAAGTCTCCCCCCAAATTTAGTCGCTTTGGGGGAAATTGGTCTTTTGGGTGAAGTGCGGGAAGTGGTAGAGACCAAAAGGCGGATAGAAGAGGCCAAAAAATTAGGATTTAGGCTCTTTTTAACCAAAACCGAAGCCAAAACTTTGGAGGAGGCGATTAGAATTGCTCTAAAGGCACCAAACTAAAAATTGATCAAGAACCCATAGAAAATTTGTTTTTTATCTCATAGTTTGTTTGATTAGAAAGGACTTATCTTTGATTTCATTGAGAATTGTTACCCGAATTATTCTGGCAATAATTTTTGCTGCTTTTGGTAACTTTGTTGCTCACAGCAATATTCCTCCTAATGCTCCATTTCCGGTTCCGGTCTATACGATAATTATCGTAACCATTATTTTTGGGGCAATTGGTGGTTTTTTGCCTGATCTGGTGTCGATTTTTGCCAGAATTGGCATTACCCGGTTAGCAGAGGCAATCACTTCAAAGGTCATTGATCAATTAAGTCAAGTTCGACCGACCAATCCTTTTGGGGCAACCGCCCGAAAAATTAAAAAACAAGCGTTAAAAAATCCCAATCCCTTGATTGTTGACACTTCAGCTTTAATTGATGGCCGATTTGCCGATGTTTGCGAGACAGGTTTTATCTTTGGTACCTTAATCATTATTCCTTCAGTTTTAGGTGAATTGCAGCACATTGCTGACTTGGCTGATGATTTGAAAAGAAAAAGGGGACGGCGCGGTTTGGAAATTTTGGGAGCACTGAAGAAAAACAAACTGGTGAGCGTCAAAATTCTCAAGGATGATCCGGCAGGCAAAGACGTTGACGATCGTTTAGTCCAGCTTGCCAAAAGTGTTGACGGGCGGATCGTGACTACTGATTTTAATCTCAATCGAGTCGCCAAAGTCAAAGGGGTGACAGTTTTAAATGTTAATGAGCTGGCAAATGCCATTAAAACCCCACTTCTGCCTGGTGAGCAGATTGAAGTCGAAGTTGTTCACAAAGGTAAAGAAAAAAATCAAGGCGTAGCTTACTTGCCTGATGGGACGATGATTGTAGTTGAAGAAGGGGAAAGTTTTGTCGGCCGAAAGGTTACGGTTGAAGTTTCAAGAATTTTGCAGACGGTCGCCGGCAGAATGATTTTTGTCCGGCCAAAATAGCCGATTGCAAATAATGAGTTGATGATTTGAGAGTTGGCTTGACAAATATTATAAATATGTAGTTTACTTAAATTAAGGGATCTATCCTGCCCAAGATGGCTTTGTCTGAAGTTATCAAAAGAAATTATCTAAAATTCTTCTTTTCATTTCTTTTCTCTTTTGCCCTTTTGTTTATCTTTTCCTCTTTTTTTGCCAAAGATGCCCAGGCAGCGGTTGCCCGGGACCTACGTAACGATACTCCAGTCTGTCAAGCCAATGGTGTTTCTGTTACCCTTCGTTGGACTAGGGGTGATTGTT
>Ga0315291_10001518_pt1 | contig 31080 bp, 28 predicted proteins | sample YL17G12_20_MG_FD_203070 | JGI IMG/M metagenome (GOLD analysis project Ga0315291, IMG submission 203070) | Sediment microbial communities from Yellowstone Lake, YNP, Wyoming, USA - YL17G12_20 | ecosystem: Environmental > Aquatic > Freshwater > Lake > Sediment | place: USA: Wyoming | collected...
TCATTTGAAATCACTCCATCTTAACTTTAAGAATCCATTTTCCTTTAGGATTGCCGTCTAAATCGACTCCTCTGCCCTTTAACACTTTAAATTCGCCCTGTTTCAAACCTAAATTTTGCGTGGCGAATTCTGTTGCTTGTTTAATCGTACAGAATCCAGCTGGTTTCTTTGCCTCGGTCTCTGTAAATCCCCATTCTGGTGGAACTAAACTGCCTATTTGCAAAACTTTTAATCTCATTCCTCTTTTACCTCCTCAAGGGAAATAGCAGAACAGTCTATGAATCGACAGTCTCGTCACTTCATGTCTTCGCTCCAGCTATTATAGAATGGAAATCGCTGTTAAAGCTTGCTTATCCCTTTAAGAAATCTCCTTCAAGCCAATTTTATGTATCAGAGAAAAATAGGGAATGTGCGGGAAGCTTCTATACACTGGCAACATAAGACTTTTTAAAGGGCATATAAGCATCTGCCACACTATAAGAAGCGGTGTTTAATGCCGAAGACTAAAGCCATAATAAACATTCAAAACGTTGTTGCCACTGCCACCTTGAACCAGAAGGTCGATTTGAACGCTGTTGTCAAGAGTTTTCCAGGAGTCGAGTATCACCCAGAACAGTTTCCAGGATTAGTATTTAGGCTTAGGAGACCGAAGACAGCCACGCTGATTTTCAACTCTGGTAAAATGGTTTGTACAGGCGCCAAATCAGAGCAGGAAGCGCGCAGGGCTGTTATGACAGTTGTTAAAGAGTTGAAAAAGGGTGGAATAATCATCATCAGCAGGCCGGACTTGAAGGTTGTGAACATGGTTGCTTCTGCAAGCTTAGGCGGAAGGGTAGACTTGGAACTGGCACTGGGCGCGCTTGGAAAAGCCATGTATGAGCCGGAGCAGTTTCCAGGATTGATCTACAGGATGGACGAGCCTAAGGTGGTTATACTGATATTCGCTAGCGGGAACCTTGTTTGCACCGGAGCGAAGAAAGAACAGGACGTTTATGACGCCGTGCATAAGCTTCACGAAAGGTTGGAGGAACTAAACCTCATATTCTACGAATAAACCTTCATAGTTAATCGCCTTTCGCCTTCGTTTGTACATTCCTCATCGTAGTGGAGTGGAACGCGTTTGTATCCGAAAACGGTGGAAAGTGTTTTATCTGTCACCATCAGAAACCGTGGTTATGAAGATATATCAGAGGAAATTGAATGGGAAAATGTAAAAAATGTGGAACAGTTGTTTCATCACCTAAGAAGAAGTGGACAATGGCCGGACGCCCATCCAAAGCTGGAAAAAGAACTCGGTTAGAAATAGGCCTTTTCGACTGTCCAACGTGCAAGAAGCCCTTCCGAGAAGTACTAAGCAAGAAGACGATTTAGGCACGCCGAAGACGGCCTAAAAAGGCAAAAGCGCGCGCGCTTATCACTTATCCTCAAGTCAGAGAACTACCCTACTCAAATGAAACATACGGGTATCTTTACATCAATTACACCCACAGCGAACACACTATAGAAATAAGTGGAACAACGATCATTCCAGAGTTTCCCTCATTCCTCGTTCTACCCCTGTTCATGATGGCAACGCTACTGGCAGTCATAGTCTACAGAAGAAAAACGTTGCCAAACAGACTGGGCAGAATAGAAGAATGTTCCATTAATCCTTATTTGGAAGGACATAGAGTATCTAGTTTGGAGAAGGTTGAAGAGAACTCGGCAATCCAATTTCGTTGTTCGGGAGATATCTCCACTTGTTCTCTCCTCTGATTGCAGAAGCCTTTCTTGATTAGTGATCCTGATTATTTACCAACGCTCTTTATTGGGAGTCTGGGGTATGTGGGTAAAGAATTAAAGTGTGCTTTGTACTCTTCTGAGTCGTGGTGAATCAGTGAATACGTTCAAGGTCAAGCGGCCCGTTAAGTGTCTAACCGGTCCAGAGTTGCATTGTAGGAACTGGCAGATCGAAGGCGTTTTGCGGATGCTCTGTCACGTTTTAGACCCTGAAGTAGCAAAGGATCCTGAACACTTGATAATCTATGGCGGCACAGGCAAGGCCGCGCGGAACTGGGAATGCTTCGACAAGATCGTTGAGACACTTGTGAACTTGGAACCTGATGAAACCATGCTCATCCAGAGCGGCAAGCCCGTGGCTGTCTTCAAGACGCACGAGTGGGCTCCGAGAGTTTTGATTGCCAACGCGTTGCTTGTTCCAAAATGGGCTAATTGGGACTACTTCTTTGAGCTTGAACAGAAGGGTCTGATCATGTATGGTCAGATGACGGCTGGTTCTTGGGCGTACATAGGCACTCAGGGTATACTGCAGGGAACTTACGAGACTTTGGCAGCGGTTGCCAAGGAGCATTTCGGTGGAAGCCTGCGCGGTAGACTTGTCTTGACGGCTGGTTTGGGCGAGATGGGGGGTGCTCAGCCGCTGGCGACTACGATGAACGAGGGTGTGGCTCTGGTCGTGGAGGTCAACAAGTGGGCGATTGAACGTAGGCTCAAGTATGGTTATCTGGACACATGGACAGACAGTCTGGGCGAAGCAATCAGGTTAGCGGTGGAGGCCAAGCAGAAGGGAATAGCACGAAGTGTTGGCCTTTTGGGCAATGCCGCTGAAGTTTTTCCTGAACTCCTGAAACGCGGCATAATTCCTGATGTCGTGACCGATCAAACGAGCGCACATGATCCATTATACGGATACTATCCAGTTGGTTTCAGCAAGGAAGAGGCAGATGAGCTTAGGCAACGCGATCCTAAGGAATACGTGCATCACTCGATGGAAAGCATGCGCACTCAAGTCGAAGCAATGGTCAGCATGATGCACAAAGGAGCCGTCACTTTTGACTATGGAAACAACCTGCGTCAACAAGCCTACGACGCCGGCTTCAAAGACGCATTTGCTTATCCGGGTTTCGTGCAGCGTTATGTTCGACCCTTGTTCTGTGAGGGTAAAGGTCCATTCCGCTGGGCTTCACTCGTGGGGAGCAAAGAAGACATTTTCAAGCTTGATGAAGTGGTGCTGAAAGAGTTCTCCTACAACACTGAGTTGTGCAGGTGGATACGTAAGGCAAAGGAGCATGTGAAGTTTCAGGGCTTACCCTCAAGGGTTTGCTGGCTTGGATTCGGCGAAAGAGCAAGGTTCGGCAAGATCATCAACGACATGGTTGGCAGCGGCGAACTCAGCGGCCCTATCTGGATTGGACGTGACCACTTGGACGGTGGAAGCGTCGCTTCGCCCAACCGAGAGACCGAAGGCATGAAAGACGGTAGCGACGCAATTGCTGACTGGCCAATACTCAATGCTTTGTTGAACGCGGTTGGTGGCGCCACGTGGGTTAGCGTGCATCATGGTGGAGGAGTTGGAATAGGCTACAGCATACACGCGGGAATGTGTTTGGTTGCCGATGGAACAAAAGACGCGGAAAAACGAATAACAACCGTGCTGACCACAGACCCCGGAACAGCTGTAGTAAGACACGCAGACGCGGGATACGAGAAAGCACAGAAAATGGCAAAAGAAAAAAACATCAAAATGCCGATGCTCAAATAATCTGTGACAGTTGCTCCGTTAACCAACACTGCTCTCTGTCTTAGCGCGTATCTGGAAAAACAAAGACCACAGCTTTCAGTCTCTAGCTTAATCACTCAGACTTCCCTTTCTTAACCGACTTCTGTATGGCTATCGCAACAACAGCCGCTATTGACACGAGCGCAAACCAAAACAGGCAATCAATGGCCAACTCAAAAAAGTATAAACCCGTCTCACCTGTCGCCGTGTTTAGCATTCGCCAAATGAGCGGAAACCCGAAATACTTGTTCTCTGGAATGCTGACAAAGTCCGGTTTGCTCTCAAAAAACCCAGAGGCAAGACCTGCAAAAAGGCTGACTAAGAAAATCAAAACTAGGAGTCGCCATCGAGATTTCAGACTCGTTCACCCTGAACCAGATTTAAAAGATCATCTCATAAGAGTTTCCATGATCCAAGCAGGACTGCTAATACACCAAATCTAGTGCGGGATGGCCTGCGCTTTGGCGATATTGTAGCTTGCTGCTTTGCGAAGTCTGTTTTGGACAGCCAAGCCTAAACCTGTGGTAGGTGTCCCCTCAGCGATTATGACGTCAATGTTTTCCGTGTCAAACTCTCTCAGAAGCCTGAAAAGGTTCCTTGCCAAACCTGCCGAATCGCCTCTACTGCCCAGAGACTTCACAACACTCATCCCGTAGTATTTCACAGTCTCATCAGTTCCTAAAACGCCGACTCTCTTGCCCCTTTCCTCATAAAGCCCGACCAACTCGATCACTTTGTTCACTATAGCCTCTACCGAATCTCCCTCGACAAGAACCATTTCCGCGTTCGGCGCATAATGCTTGTGTTTGACCCCAGGCGAACGCGCTTTTTCCAGAGACAAAGCTTGATCAGAAACAGATGCAGGGTCAAGTTCAACCTTGCCAATGGCCTTTGCTAAAGCCTCGAACGGCGTACCGCCAGGACGCAGAACCTGTGGAGGGCATACCGTCAGATCCAAGACTGTCGACTCAACTCCGATGCTGGTTGATCCAGCGTCGAGAACAGCGTCAATGCGTCCGTCCAAGTCTTCCAGCACGTGCTCCGCAGATGTGGGGCTGGGTTTTCCGGCAAGGTTCGCACTGGGAGCCGAGATTGGGCAATTGCTTTCTTTAATTAACGCTAATGCGACATTGTTGTTGGGCATCCTTACTGCAACTGTGTCTAAACCCGCAACTGTCACGTCAGGAACTATAGCAGACCGCTTGAGAATCAACGTTAGTGGACCAGGCCAGAAAATCTTCATCAGTTTCTTGGCTTCAGATGAAATTTCCTTGACCAGTCGCTGAACGTCCTTCACATCACAGACATGTACTATCGGGGGATTGTCAAGCGGGCGCCTCTTCGCTTTGAACAAGGTCAAAACCGCTTTCGCATTCAGTGCGTCAGCTCCTAAACCATAGACAGTCTCAGTTGGAAAAGCTACGAGACCGCCGCTCTTGATTACGCCAGCTGCTGCTCTAATCTTGTCAATGTCTGGTTTCTGTGGGTCAATCTTGAACACTTGTGTCTTCATCTGTTGCTCACAGTGATGAAGCTGAGCTTGCACATTTAAACTTCATGAGAACTGACACAGAAACTAGACGAGAGACCTATCATACGATGTAGCGGTCTACGATCTTCTTCATACTTTTTGGTGTAGCTTGGCTATTGGCTAGCTGTTTCAACATTCTGGTCATTTGAGGATGGAATCGAGCAACATCAGTCAAAGACAATAAGCCTACGAGCCGTTTTCCCTCAACCACTGGTAGTTTCTTGATTTTCATCTGGAACATTAGTTTCACAGCTTCTTCCAACTCTATTTTGGGAGCAGTGACAATCAGTGGGCTCGTCATGACATCTTTGACCTTAGTCTTTCTGGCATCCCTCGATTCTGCCACAACCCGTCTCAAAACGTCTCTTTCAGTCATTATGCCAACGGTTTTTCCTTCGTTGACAACGATCAGCGATCCTATCTCAAACTTGTTCATGATTTCAGCAGCATTTTTAACCGAATAATCCTCATTTACTGTGACCACTTCGCGAACCATAACGTCTTCAACCTTCAACAACGTGTCACCTTCTGACCGATCTTTCTCCTTCTGACGCGACAACAAGACCACCAACTCACATTCTTACCCTGATCTTATATAAGATAGTGCAACAAGGTCTCGTCTCACACATCCTGCAACCCACGGATAATCGATTCAATTCGCTTACTTACGGGAATCTTTGCACGATCAAACTTCTCCTTAGGCTTCGTAAACGGTTTAGTCGCGTCCAAACCCATCTTGCTAGTCAAACCATTCTCCTGATTCGCGGAAGAGTCCAAAGTGGAACCACGAACGTTCTCGATGACAACAAGGTCTTCACTGGCTTGAAAACGTGTCGCAATAGCCCACTCAATATCAGAAGCATCAAACACGTTGATGTCTGGATCCACAACCACCGCATGCTTCAAACTTGGGTGCGCTGCCAAAGCCGCCAATAAGGCATTCTTTCCATCGCCGTCCACCTGCTTTTCAACCGATACAACTGCATGGAGCCATCCGCTGCCACCGACTGAAAGGTTGACTGCACAAACTTTAGGCACCACTTTCGAAACGCTTTCCCAAATCAACACTTCATGCGGCAAACCCATCAAAAGCCTATGCTCAGCGCCAGAAGGCAAAAGACCGTGATAGAGATAGTCTCTGCGGCACATAACACCTACAACTTCCAGAATTGGCTGCTTCCGTTGAACATCATAAGTTCCAGTTATATCCACAAAGGGTCCCTCAACAACTTCCTTGGTCGATGAAATCTTACCCTCTAAGATCACCTCAGCTTCTGCCGGAGCGCAAGCGTCCACATTTTCGCAGTCGATCAATCGCAAGCCGCCGTCCAATAAGGAGTTTGCAACGCTGAACTCGTTTACGCCAAAAGGAACAGGTGACGATGCAGCCAACAAGACTGCAGGGTGAACACCAATCGAAATCGTAACGTCCAAATTCTTTCCTGTTTCTTTTGCCATATTCCACAGCTTGAAAAGATGCCGCGGCACCAGACGGATCGCCAGATGCTTATTGTCCAAAACCTGTAAACGATGAATTGAAACGTTCTCAATCTTTCCATCAGGGCTTCTCGCATACACCACTCCAGATGTTACGTATGGCCCAGCGTCTCTCTCAAAATGCGTCAAAATCGGAAGGCTGAACAGGTCAACGTTCTTCATCGTTCTCTCCATGACTGGGCCGTCTGCGATGACTTCTGGCTTTATTGGCGAACGCCAAGCATCCATTAATTTTCCGTAAAGATTTTTCTCATCAACGCTAAGCGCTGAGCAAATTCTCTTACGCGTTCCGCAAGCGTTGGCAACAACTCTGCCGCCATGGTTCTTCACTTTGTCAAAAGAAAGAATGGGACCATTGTTGTCAAAACTCTTCATAAAATACGAGATCTCAAACTTGGTTGACAATGGTTCCTTAACATGTAGAACTTCGGCTTTTTCTTCCATTTGTCCAATAAAATCTCTGAAACTCATGTGGCTAGTCCCTCCTTTTCAGCGTGTCCCTCACTGTGTACAACTTTCTCGATGAGCCTCTTGAAAATAGACTGCGCTTGCGTTTCACTGGCGGTCTCCAAGTAAATCGACACTAATGCTATCTTCTCCTTTTTGGAGGAGACATACTCAGCGAACATGCGCGCCAAAATCGCGTTCTTGTCCCCTAGAAGGACGGAAGATGTAGGTGGACCCAACAGGTCTCTCGGTCTTGGAACAGCGATGGCTAAGGTTCCAAGCTTGTCTTCGTTTTCACTTAGCAGAACCAAGCATGAATTATCTGTTTCCACGTACACCGCCAAATAATGAGTATCTTGCTCAACTATCTCATCTTTGACAACCTTCGCACGTTCCATTTTCCAGAATCTCCATTGCTTATTAATAGCTTCATTCATTCACTATTTATCACTTTCAAAAGGGCGATTCACTTCGATGGCCAACGATCGAGCGCAACTCATCTTACAAGCACTCAAGAAGGCTTTTCCAAAACAAAAGGGAAACAGACCATTCGGCGATCCGTTTAGAACATTGATTATGACCATAATCTCGCAGAACACGGCTGACATAAATACGCTGAAAGCATTCGAAAACCTTTCGAACAGGTTTGACATAAGGTCCGAAGTACTTGCGAATGCGGAGACAGGCCAAATTGAACAGTGCTTGAAAGTGGCTGGGCTCTACAGAAACAAGGCTAAGGCAATAAAACAGGTTTCAAAAACAATACACAGTCATTACAATGATAGCCTAGAACCAATTTTGTCACAGCCCCTCGAAGAAGCAAGAAAGATTCTTCTACAGCTACGTGGAGTTGGGCCTAAAACGGCTGATGTCGTTCTCTTGTTTGCATCTGGAAAACCCACGATCCCAGTTGACACGCATGTTGACCGTGTTTCAAAACGATTAGGTCTGGTGCCAGCCAATGGCAATTATGAAGCTGTCCGTACATCACTCCAAGCTCTCTACGATCCAAAGGATTACTCCAACGTTCATTTACTACTGATTTTGCATGGTAGAGAATATTGCAGGGCTCGGACTCCGTCGTGCATGCGGTGTCCAGTGAACCAGTTTTGTCCGTCAAGAGTCGCGTGGAATAAGAATGACTGAATTGCGTTCGGAGATTGCGCGGTACTTTCCTTACGCCGAAGTCAGACCTTATCAAGATGACTTCATGGAAACGGTCTGTGAAGCAGTCGAAGAAGGTCGTTCTGTGCTTATAGAGGGGAGCAACGGATTGGGTAAAACTGTTGCTGCATTGTCAGCATGCCTTCCCAAAGCGATCGATAGAAAACTGAAAGTGTTGTATGTCGCGAGAACCCATCGCCAACACGATCGCGTAATCGAGGAGCTGAAAGCTATTTCAAAGGAAAGTCGCGTTGCAGGGATCTCAATCCGCGCGCGTCATGAGATGTGTCTCAATAACCTCATAACAAGACACCCACTTGACACCAGAGCGGCTATGGAAATCTGTGAGCTACTCAAAGCACAGCATCGATGTCCATACTACGAAAGCATTGAAGATAAAGAGGACGAATGTTTCGAAATTCAACAGCGGATGGCTTTTTCTCCATGTACAGCTTCGGAAGTTCTGAGAATCTGTCGAAGAAGAGGCTTTTGTCCATATGAGCTTGTGAAGGCTTCCATAACTGACATGGACGTCATCGTGATGAGTTATCTCTATGTATTCGATCCAGCGATACGCAATGTTTTTCTTAGAAACTTGGGGGCGCCGCTGACTAAGACTATTCTCATCGTTGATGAGGCGCACAACCTTCCAGAAACCGCTGTAGACATAGCAAGCAGTAGTCTATCCATTTTCACGCTAAAGCAGGCTGAAGCCGAAGCCAAGAGACTGGACCATAAGGACATAGCTCGGTTCGCGAAAACCGTCAAAAGCGAGATCGAGGAAATGACCGAAAAAATCGGAAAGCAGACCGTAGTTCCTCCGGAGTTCTTGACAGAACTTGTCCAAGAAAAAGCCGGCATCGATGAACCCAAGAAATTCTTTGAGCACCTACATGACACTGGCGTTTCAATCAAGCGAAACCTGCTCATCGAAGGAAAATACCCACGCTCTTTCATCCATGGAACCGGCTACTTCATGCTAAGATGGCTGGAGACCGCTGAAGACCAATCTTTCATAAACACGATAAGCAGATACAACTCAAAACAAGGTTTACCTACGGCCAAACTTGAAATTGTGGCCCTCGATCCTTCCAAGATCACTATACCCGTGTTCTCTCAGGTGCGTTCAACGATTGCCATGTCAGGAACGCTTCAGCCATTGGAAGCGTACATCAGAATAACCAAACTCCCAGAAAACACCGTCCAAAAAGTTGTACCCTCGCCATTTCCAAAAGAACACGTTTTAGCCCTCATTTCCAGCGGCGTAACCACAGCCATGGAAAAACGAACGCCCGAAATGTACCGAAAAATCATAAAAAGAGTAAGCGAAATCGTCCGCAACACTCCTGCAAACACCGGGATATTTGTGCCCTCATTCGAGGTTCTGGGAGCATTGCTCGTTGAAGGATTAAAGAAAGCCTTGGATAAGCCACTTTTCTGTGAACACAGAAGTATGGATTCTAGAGAAAACGAAAAGATGATCGCAGAGTTCAAGACATGCTCAAAAAATGGAGGCGCTGTGCTATTAGGTGTTCAAGGTGGACGTTCCTCAGAAGGAGTTGACTTTCCGGGTGATGAGATGAATTCGGTGGCAATAGTCGGGCTACCCTACGCGGAGCCCACTCCAAAAGTGCGAGCTCAAATCAACTATTTCGAAAGACTTTTTCCAGGATTTGGGCGAGAATATGGTTATGTCCTGCCAGCGATGAAAAAAGCATGCCAAGCTGCAGGAAGGCCCATAAGAACCCTTGAAGATAGAGGTGCAATCGTATTTCTTGATTATCGCTTTGCTTCTGACTACTGCCGGAGTTTCATTCCACCATGGATACGTGATAATCTCGCGGTTCTTCCAGACGAGGATTGCGCGCTCACTCGCGAACTGCGCGTGTTTTTCAAAAAAGCTTGCTAAGTGTCGTATTATCTGATTGGTTTTCTTCTCCGAGCGCTGGAATCTCCTTCATATTCCTGTCAAGTTTCACTTTTCCTATCGTGGTTATGGCAATGCCTTCGGAAACAGGGGTCAAGATCTTGATGGTTTTTCTGAGGTACTCGATCTCCTGCAAAACTCCTATTCCAAGGAATTTTCTGTCCGAATTAAATAATGCGACCAGTAGCCCTTCTTCGTCCCCCTTTCGAATTAGATGCACTTTCTTCTTCGCAGCTTCCTCTATTTTCTTCAAGTTCTCAGCATTGACCCAACGTCTCTTGCCTATTATAATCGAAATCGCTTCAACACGCTCTACGATGTGCAGTGGCTTCATTCCAAGCAGCTCATAGATCTTTCTGGTCTCCTTGAAGTTCATGTTCGCTCGGCCCAAACCGAAAAGCTCGTTGTCTTCAATCTTCAGCCACCCCTGTGGGAATGACTGAATCTTAGCGTTCCTCAGGTATTTTATGTATCCGAGTTCGCGCAAGCTCTTTCGTTTTTCTTTATCTCTTTGATTAATGACTGAAGGCGAACTAACCATGATTGTCTTGAATTCTTTGAGGCCTTCCATAAGCTGTGCGAGTTCGTCTTTCTGCTGAATGCAGAATATAATGTCTGGTTTGATTGCTTCGGCAAGACGGGTTTTGTATTTGAGGGCTCCTTCTCCTTCAATCCATCCATCAGTGTTTGTGATGATAGCATCAGGGTTGCTGTTTAGGGCTTCTTGTTTCAGCGTTGTCAAACCTTCAATTACTTTGTCAACGGCACTCTCTGGCGAAGTGACTCCGATGAAAACGGCGTTTCTTGCCTTCAAGTTGAATGGATCGGTTATCGGTTTCGATGGTAAGGCATAGGCTACAGTGCAGGGGGGCCCTATGTCAGATTGCCCCAGATCGCCGTCAAGCACCGCCACTTTCTTCTTCTGACCAAGTAACTTGTTTACCAGATAGGTGCAGAAACTTGTCTTTCCAGAATCCATGGTACCTAGAACCATAATGATAACAGGTTTGGCCTGCAGTTCTGAAACCTTCTCAAATGACGCAGTCCATGAGGCCGGGATTGTGTTTCCCTCAACCTCTTCTGCACTGGCTTTCTCGGCCAATGAAAGGTCAAAAGTAGTTGTCTCTTCCACAGCAAGAGGTAACTGTTTTCCTTCGCGTATCACAACCTTGCTAGGGTTGCTTATCACTGTACCGAACACTTCTGCTTTGCCTGAGACAACAGTGACTGAGGCTGGGCCATTAACGAGCAGAGTTTTTCCTTTTTCAACCGTTCTGTTCATCTGTTTTCCTCCGTTGGAACGTGTGTCCGTTTCTTCCTGCAATCTTTATTGCTGAAGCTATGTCTCTCAATCCTCTTCTATGTTTGCCTTCATCAATAAGACGGCTCGTTCCTGCTTCGCCCACACTTTCCAATACGACGTTCTGAGGCAACACATCATCCAAAGCATGCAGAATTCGTTCTTTGTATGCGGGAACACCATCGCCGATTTTCACTGAAACAGTCGCTATCGGCGTATTCTTAAGACTCCCGAGAATTTCCATTACTCTCCCCAAAGTCTCTTCCACACTGAAACAGTTTTCTGTCTTAATCACTTTTCCATCAGCCAGCACTGCCAACCCAAGGACTTCGCCAGGGTCAACGCCAATGGCAAGCTTTTCATAACGCTCTTTTCCCTGCACAGTTTGCAATGCACTGTTGATCATTGCCTCAATGTTCACTCCATCTTCGTACACTAAGATTTTTTCATGGTTTATTAGGTGTTTCTCTTTCTCTGTCGTTAATACTACTTTGATCTTTATCGGGACAGGCTCATCAGGCTTCAAACTTAGGAACGGTATGTTTCTTTTTCGCAACTCGCTGACGATTATGTAATATGCTTTTCCTGAAACAGTTGCCACGGCAATGTCTGTTTTCATGACACTTTCCTATACATGCCAGAATAGGCGCCAAACAAATTATTAGTTTAGTAGTTTATATTAGTTGACGTGTATTGCCGTGCTAGATAGAGTTCCGACGGGCTGCAAGACCCTTGATAGAGACCTAAACGGCGGCATTTCCTCTCGAAGTGTTAGCTTGATCTATGGTGAAGCTGAGACAGGGAAAACTACTCTTGCTATGCAGCTTGCCGTGAATTGCGCGTTAAAGGGCAACAAAACCTTGTTTATAGACTGTGATGGAACATTCTCAGCCAAGAGACTGTCTCAAGTTGCAGCACAGAGGTTCGATGAAATCGCTGAGCTCATAATTCTAATGAGGCCCAGCAATTTTGCAGAGCAAGCGACTACTGTGGACAGGTTGCCGGAGTACTTGACGGATCACTTCGGACTTGTTGTCGTCGATACACTAACATCGCTTTACCGTGTCAAAATAGCTGAGTACCCACGGAGAGCATTTGAGCTAAACCGGGAGCTCAATAGGCAACTGGCTTTTTTGGCTCAGATTTCCAAGATGCACAAGATTGCAGTTTTGGCAGTAAGCCAAGTTAGTGCTTCTTTTAAGGAGGAACAGACAAGCATAGAACCTGTCGCTACTAGAGTCTTGAAATTTTGGGCTGACACAATAATGGACTTGAAACCTACGGAAAAAACCAAAATAGTCAAGTTAGTCTTAGAGAAGGCGTCGAAGCTTCAGCCCACGACGTACTATCTGAGCATAACCGAATCTGGGATACATGAATGTCCCATTCATTGATGGCTGTGAACAGTGAACATGGAAGTAGCAATAATATTGATAGACGCGTTGAAATTCATATTTCCAGCTTACTGCGCAAACGCGGTACCAGTGATCGCTGGAGGAGGTAGACCTATAGATTTTGGAAGAAAATTCCTAGATGGAAAGCCAGTGTTTGGCAAGAACAAAACTTTCCGTGGTTTCTTTTTTGGATTGATGATTGGTTTGATCACTGGATATGCGGAGGCCTTGTTGTTTGGATATCCTCTTTTTCTAGGTCTGCTCGCGTCATCAGGCGCCTTGTTTGGAGACTTGGCCGGAGCTTTCATGAAAAGAAGACTTGGGTTTGCCCCAGGAGGCATGTTGCCAATCGTGGATCAGGTAGACTTTATCGTGGGTGCAGTTTTGGTTTCGCTTCCAGTTTATGGATACATGTTGTACTGGGAACTTGTAATAGCAGTGTTGGTCATAACGCCACCAATACATCTTCTCACGAACTTCTTCGCTTACAGACTCGGTTTGAAAAACAATCCGTGGTAGAGGGCTTATCCACCGCTGATCTTGAGCTGTACTGTTGCTTCAAGCATGATGTACGTAAGGAAGAGCAGTACCACACCTACGAGGAACAGCATGTAAGCCTGTCTTGGCTTGTAAGCGTATTTTGTGCTTTGATACACGGCTACAAGTCCGATGACGCCGAGTGTGAAAAGCATCATGGCTTCAATGCTGTCGCTGATGAATTGCATTGAGAGGTCAGGATATAGAAAGATGAACCTCCCACCATAGTATACTGCTGGGTAAGGCTTCATTATTATGTCATATAAGCCACCACCAAAGAGGAAAACAGCAAAAGCCATTGCCAGGATGGAAAGAATCATTGCCGAAGGTCTAATATTGGATATTCTTCTGTAGAACTTGTTCATCGTGAAGGACAATGATGAGATTTCTCTTTTGACTTTATGTGACATTCTGTTTTTCTCCACTTCTGGCTAGGTGCTCAGCCACTTCTTTAGCCCATTCTCCTGTCAATGGATTCTTAGCAATCTCACTTAAATACTCTTTCCAAGAGATTTCTAGGGCTTTTTTCCAGACCTCGTATTTTTCGGTTATGTTTTCATAAGCTTCATAATGCGACTTGCAGTACTTGCTTCGAACGGCTTCTCTGTCGCATATTTCGCATTTCAATTTTCTGCGTCACTCCTTTCTTGTGAGTGTTGAGGGTTGATGCACAGCTTCCAAATCTTTTCTCTCTGTCTGATCTGAATCATAGGCCATCCGCAATTTGGGCAAGACCTGCTTAGTGGCTTCAGGTTGCCCCTTTGAGGAAGTGGAGACGATGCGTTGCATGCTCCTTTGAAGTAGTTTGTGCATCCTACGAAGCGTTTGCCTGTTTTTCTTGAATGTATGACTACAAGTTTCCCTGTTTTGCATGTCGGACATGCCCCAAGCGTTCTTTCTTCCATTCTCGATTTCTCTATGGCTTGGCTAAGTCGTTCGCCTATTGCTTTCTCGTTCTCCCTCAGTTTTTCTAAGACTGGTTTCAGAGTTTCAATAGTGCGCTCAAGGATGATTTCCCTTTTCTCCTGATTCAAGTGGATATTGTCCATTTCTTGTTCAAGCTCTCTCGTGAATCTTATTGAAACAACTGTAGGGCAATGATTTTCCAGAGCGTTAAGAACTTCGAAACCTAGGTCTGTGACTGTGATTCTCTCATTCGAGATGTATTTTCTCTCGTGAAGGGTTTGTATGATGTCTGCTCTAGTCGCCTTAGTTCCTATCTTTGTTCTCTCCATTTTCTTGAGTAAGCTGCTCGAATTGTAGCGTGGAGGTGCGTTAGTGAATCTGCTGTCGAGACTCATCCGTCTAATCTGTACGTGGTCGCCTTCTCTCATATCTGGTAAGGGATCCTCTTGTTTCTTTACATATGGTTCATAGAAGTGCATCCAGCCTTGTTCCAGAGTTCTGGTTCCTGTCAACTGGAAGCGCTTATGGCCAATGATTATATGTGCCATTATTGTTTGCCTGATTGATGATTCGGCGAAGGCAGCCATGAATCTGCGTACAACTAGATCCCACAAATTCATCTCTGAACTTTCCCTGTTCCCAGTTGGAAGTTTTCCAGTTGGATAGATGGCTGGATGTGCCGGGTCTTCTTTGTTTCCTTCATGCGGTTTTAGTTCTGGTCTCGCAAGAAGCTGTGCTGTAAGGGTTCGATATTGTGGAACGCTATTCAGGCTTTCTAGTATTTTTTTGTAGCCTATTGATGGTGGAAGCTTTTGGCTGCTTGTCCTTGGGTAGGATATCAGGGCATCCAAATATAGACGTTGGGCGATGGTGGAAGTACGTTTTGGCGAGTATTTGAACAAACGGTAGGCTTCACTCTGCAAAGAACCCAGATCAAATGGTGGTGGTGGGGGCTGCTGGAACCGTCGAGTATCGATTCTCTCAACAATGCCCTCTTTTCCTTTGCACGCTTGGATTATGGTGTCTGCCTCTATTCGAGTTTCGATTCTGTCTTTTTCATGCAACGCTTCGAGAGTTTGTCCTTTTACTCTAATTGTAGCTCTTATTTCCCAATATGGAGTCGGGACGAAACTCTTTATGGTTTTTTCTCTAGCCATTATGAATTTTAGCGTTGGTCCCTGCACTCTTCCCGTGCTTATCGTGGTGTATCTCCCACTTCGATTTTTTGCTGCCGCGGTAAGGGCTCGTGAGAGGTTGACCCCATAGAGCCAGTCGACCTCATGTCTTGTCCGTCCCGCTTCGATGAAAGCAAAATCCAGGTGTGGAAGGAGATTCACATAAGACTTCTCCAGCTCTTCCTTAGCTAAAGTTGAGTATTTCATGCGCTTTGCATCTTGTTCGCGACCATTGCAGGCAAATTTGAGTACGTTATAGCCTATGACGCTCCCCTCAATGTCGTAGTCACATGCGTCAATGAAGGCGTCAGCGTCTCTGGCTAGCTCTGTAATGGTGCCAATCCACTTGCGAACATATCTTGAACTTCTTTCAACTGCGCATCTTGGAACCCACGTTAGATCAAAAACTGGATAGCCGCCTCGCTTACCTCCTTCAGCAGCCACCGTGTACAAATGCCCCAACGCTGGAACAACAACTATTTCCTTGTCTCTCTTCACGACATAGAATGGCACTCCGTTTTTCTCTTTTCTGAGAGGTTTTTCTTTTTCGTCGAGAGCCATTGCTATTCTTTGAGCAGCATCTGGTTTCTCAGTTATGATTAACGTGTATTTTCCCATTTCGATGCAAACCGCGAATGCGCCTTTATCACAATATCTTTTGAACTATTTGTCCACACGAAAAATTAAGACTTCTGCAATTGCGGTTGCTTTGTGATGCACTTTTCTTTTCACTGGCTTTTGTCGTTTTGTGTCTTTGATTATGAGATTGCATTCGTTCCGTCCATGACTTAAATGAAACACGGGTCTCCATCAACGCTTTCTACGTGGAAAAAGAACATCCAATTTGTCTCTGCCTGAGGGTTGACACTTTCGTCTGTGCGCTGGCTATCATTTGAGCAATCAATAAATATTCCACGGTGTTTACTTCCTTGTTGTTGAAGGTGTGTTGTGTTATGCCCCAGCGTGTTATTTGCCAAGGATGCGGTCATCTTCTGTATGAAGGTCCTGAGCTTAGACCTCCCGATGAAATCATACATGAGCATGAAGGCAAATGCCCCAAATGTGGCAAGAAGCTTTCTCTAATACCTGTGAACGTGGACGTGAAACCTGCAAGATAAGCAATTATAAGGAGAAAAGGCGTGGTGGAAACTCGGAGAACACAGCTCTATCAGGTATACAAGCAAACGGCTAAATTGACTGATTTCGCTGGTTTTGAAATGCCCCTTTACTATAAGGGCATAATTCCAGAACATCTTGCAGTGAGAAACAGTGTCGGTGTTTTTGACATCAGTCACATGGGAAGGACAATAGTCACCGGCTCAGATTCTGAGCGTTTCCTCAACTACGTCATTACAAATGACGTGTCAAAGCTTCTGCCAAATGCCGCGCAGTATTCGGTTATGTGCACAGAAAAAGGCGGCATAATCGATGACTTTGTAGTGTACAGGATGGAGCCAGAGAAGTTTCTCGTCGTATTCAACGCGGGCAACCGAACGAAAGACTACAACTGGCTGATTAGACACACTGAAGGACTTAACGTGAAGATTGAGGATGTTTCCAACAAAGTAGCCATGCTAGCAGTTCAAGGACCGAACGCGACCAGAGTTCTGCAGAAGATTTCTTCAGAGGATTTGAACAGGATTGAACGATTCAAATGTGGACATACACTTTTGGCGGACACCCAAGTTTTCTTGGCTCGAACAGGCTACACTGGTGAAGATGGGTTTGAGATTTTCGTTTGGAATGCACCATTGTCAAATCCCGGCAGCGCTTTAGATGCTTGGAACGCAGTTTTGGAAGCGGGTAAATCGTTAGGAATAGAACCGTGCGGTCTAGGGGCAAGAGACACGCTGAGACTTGAAGCAGGGCTCTGCCTGTATGGTAATGACATTGATGAAAGCACGACGCCAATAGAAGCAGGGTTGGGTTTTGTGATGAAGCTTCAAAAAGGTGATTTTATTGGGAAGGCTTCATTGCAGAAGCAGAAAGATGAGGGAGTGAAACGTAAGCGTGTCGGGGTTGTGCTGGTAGAGCAAGGGATTCCAAGGCCGGATTTTGAGATTTACAGTAATGAAGGTGAAAAGATAGGAGCATTGACCAGCGGCACGTTTTCACCTTTGCTTAAACGCGGTATAGGGATGGGCTACGTTGAGACCTCTCAAGCTCAGGACGGAATGGCTGTTAATGTGGGAATACGTAATAGACGAGCAAAAGCGAAGATAGCAAGTTTCCCGCTTTACGATGCGGAAAAATACGGGTACAAAAGAAGGATCGGCGTCTGATGCAGGAGAAAACTGTGTTCTGCTTCTTTTCGGGAAAGTATATATGCATAACGTACGTCATCTGAATCGCTAGTTAACCGTAAGGATAATAAAACACCTTAATAATCTCAGTAAGAGAGATGGAACTAGGATGGAGCTTACAGAAGTCTTGTCAAAAGAGAACATTACGGACAGTTTGAAAAAACTGGGGAAGCTGAGGATCAAAGTAAGTCACAGTTCAATATTGACTTTTTCAGCGCTGTTGCTCATCTTGTTTGTTGCTTTTACGATCCGCATGTTACCATTACGCTGGGAAATAGAAACAGGCGCAATACACCTTTCCGAGTTTGACCCATATTATCAATTCAGCCTAACACGATACATGGTTCAGCACGGCCTCACTTCACCATTCTGGCCAACTCAATGGGTTGATACTCAACGCTGGGCCCCTGACGGGATCAACATGGCAATGTCTTACCCGGGACTGCCGGCGACAGCGGCTTTCTTATATGGAGTGATTTCAGTTCTGGGCATCAACATTGATCTAATGGCTTTTTGCGCCATTTATCCAGTAATAATGGGTACTCTAGCATGCTTGGTCATCTACTTCCTCGGAAAAGACATCGGCGGCAGATCTGTGGGATTGATTGCGTCTCTGTTTCTAGCCTTGAGTTCCTCTTTCATTCAGCGAACTTCACTGGGATTCTTTGATGATGAAACATTGGGCATATTTTCCCTTATTCTATTTGCTTTTCTCTTCCTAAGAGGGATTGACGACAGTAGACCTGTCGGTTCCAGCATAAAGTACGCTTTGGGTGCAGGTGCCGCGCTGGGATACTTCATTTCTGGGTGGGGCGGTGCCTATTATCCGATAGGCCTCACTGCGCTTTTCGTCTTCGCGCTTATCCTGCTGAAAAGGTATTCTCGCCGTCTTCTATTATCCTATAGTTTGACCTTCGGATTGGGGCTTTTCATCGCCATAAATATTCCATACCTAACCACAAAATACCTCCTTGGCTCCGCCATCCTTCCAGTCGCAGGAGTGTTTCTGTTGCTTCTACTCGATGAGGTTCTCCACGTTTCAAAGTCGACCAAGTCGAAGATCCTGTTTGCCGTGTTCTTTCTAGCTGTTTTGGTAGTGGGTTTTGTCGCACTTTGGCAACTCGGCTATATGAGCTCCATTGCAGGGAAGTTTATTTCTGTGTTGAACCCATTCGTGCGGGCAAGTTCACCGCTGATAGACTCCGTGGCTGAGCACAGAATTTCATCTTGGAGTTCCATATATTACGATACTGGAATAGGCATACTCTTCTTCATAGTCGGGCTATATTTTGTTGCAAGAAATCCCACGAATAACAATCTGTTCTTGTTGTTGTACGGGCTCACTTCACTTTACTTTGCAACTTCAATGGTACGTTTGTTGATTGTGTTTGCTCCAGCATTCGGCATCGTAGCCGGTGTTGGAATCATTGGGTTGCTGAATCCTTTCCGTACCCTCCTGAGGGAACAGCCTAGAATCCTTCCGAAAAAGAGATTCAGCTTCGAGCATGTTGGGAAAGAGTTTAGTGGGACTGCCGTCTTCTTGATATTCATCGTTCTGATGACTAACTTTGCTTTTTCACCGCAATCAGGTGGAATGCCTAAAGTGATTAGGCAATCCTATGCTCCGGTGACGATTACTGCAGGCAGTCTTCCCATTGCACCTAACGCGCCAGTTAGTGAATGGCTTGATGCGCTGAAGTATTTGAACGATATGCACAACTCTTCCATAGTTGTGTGTAGCTGGTGGGACTATGGCTATTGGCTGACGTTACTAGGTAACGTGACATCGCTTGCAGATAACGCCACAATAAATGGGACCTCGATTGAGAACGTAGGTTTCTCATTCATGGCGAACGAAACACAATCAGTGAAAATGCTGTCTCGCTATAAAGCAAAATACATTTTGGTTTTCACAACAGCTGAGGTTAACCAAGGAAACTGGATTGGCTACGGCGATGAAGGAAAATGGACGTGGATGGCAAAGATCTCCGGGCAGGCCAAACAAAGGTTCATAAATGAAGGCCTACTTGATGAGCAGTCATCATGGGAAAATGAAACTAGCTTCGGCAACTACAGCTCAACGGCAAACAAGTGGGTTTGGAGCGATACGCCTCAACAGGGCTCAACTGTGACTGGACAGAACACAACAATTTACAAGCTGATGAGCTACGCGAAACAGCGGTGGATAGCGACACAGGGCCAAGGCATGACAGACCCAGACATCTGGATTCAGCCAACGTACTTCAAAGAGGCTTTCTTTGCAGGGCTAAGCTTGTCCCGTACCGACGCTAGCAACAAATACGGTGGCATCATTCCACTCGTGTGCTTGTACGAAATAGACTGGCAGAAGTACTACAGCGATTTCCCAAATCCGTAAGGGAGAGCAACCTTGTTCCCGAAAGTTCCAGATCATCACAAACCAAATAAGCCTATGGTTCCGAATGGTCTGGGCGTTTTCTACGTGCTGCTTAGCACTGTATACCTTTTTCTGATTTACTTCTTTGATGTTGTCGAGGTTTCAAATGGGATTTCCCCGCCCCTGACATTGGCTGTTTGCATCTTGTTCGGTGGTTTCATGGGGTTACTTGACGACTGGATTGACCTCAAATGGCGATACAAGGCATTCCTGCCATTGATTGCTGCAATACCCCTTGTCTCGTTAGCTTCTACCCTTCAACTGCGCACTGCCATATCCATCCCTCTCTTTGGAACCATAGATTTCGGTGTTTACTACTATTTCCTCATAATCCCCTTACTAGTGACAATAATTACTAACACTGTAAATCAGCTCGGAGGGCTGAACGGTCTAGAAACAGTTTGCCCAGCAATAATCATGATTGGACTAGCGTTGATCTCAGGACGTTACGCAATCCTATTATATGCCCCGATCGCAGTGTGGTTATTGCTTGCCTTCTTCAATTTCAGAGGCAAAATATTCGTCGGCAACACCGGATCTTTCTCAATAGGGATGACGCTGGCCGCCTTTTCGATTATTTCTGACCTCAAATTCGACTTGGTGATTTCGCTTCTGCCATACATCTTTAACTCCGCGTTAATCCTGTTGACCTTTTTCTTTTTCAGAACTAAGGCACACGTTTCTTTTGATGGAAAGAAGCTGTCCTCGGACCACAGAAGAAGCTTAATCACGCTCATCACTTTCCATCGTTCAATGACCGAACGACAAGCTGTCTTGATAATCTCACTCTTGGTGGCAGCTTCTACTCTGCTCGCATTGCTGATTCAATATTCAACCTAAGAACTTGTCAAACGGAACTGCAACAACTTTTAATAGCAAGGCTTCGTTGCATAAGAACAGTTGGCGGGTGAGTGGGCCTCCACCCGTTCCGCCAAATAAACCCCGGAGTGGGAGGTGAAAGAGTGAAATTTGATACTAGAGACTTGGCTCTGACAGCTGTTCTTGCATCCTTGTACGCAGTGTTAGTAATAGTTCAAGGTTTAAGCGCCGCAGCTACTGTTCAACTGCGCATAGCTGATTGTCTAATCCCACTGTCCGCGCTACTCGGGTGGCCTGCCGTCCTTGGAACGACCTTAGGCTCTTTGGTGAGCAACACTTATACCTCCGCCGCAATGCCTAACGGTATCTACGATGTTATATTTGGGCCCCTTGCCAATCTGATCGCTGGCAGCATGATTTACTTACTCAGAAACAGAAAACTAGTCGGATGCGTAACGGGCTCAGCACTCATCGGTTTGATTGTTGGTAGCTACGTCTGGATGATATTTGGGGCACCAACGAATATTTTTGGATTTGCATTTCCATCGACTTGGCCTGTTTGGGTGGTGAGCATCGCATACATTACCGTGAGCAGTCTTGTGGCAATAGCAGTAGTTGGCTACGTCCTGCTAGCAGTCCTGAGTAGGTCTCGTGTTATGGAATCACTAGAATCAAGAGGATTGAAGCTCGCTTCAAAACGAGACAAGTAGCTACATAAAGCGTTCAAGTTTCGTTAATCCTATTATTTCTTCAAATTCCAATCCCAGCGCGTCCAGCACTTGGTCGAATGTAGAGTGGAGATAGGCTATGTACTTGTCCACATCAATTTCGTTCTTTGTTGTCAGTTCAACAGGTTTTACATGCGGTTCCTTAGTGGTCTTAACGAAGCTTATGCGGTCGCCTGCTTTCAGTTCTGTTCCATTCTTCTCAAGCATTCTTGCGGCTTTGACATGTTGAGGCGTTGTTTTCGTATAACGTGATGTCTCTTCCCCTAAGGTGACGTTGAAAGCAAGGTCGTTCATGCTTTCCCATTCACGTCTCTTAAGTCGCAGGTAGCAGTCACGGACAATTTCAGATATGTCTTTCTTGGCATTTTCAAATTCAGATGGGCTCTTCACTATTGCGAGGCGTTGTTTCATTTGGTCAAAAGCTTTTTTTATGAAAAGTGGAATGTGACGTTTCTTGCCAGTCAGCCCTTTTACGTCGACCGTTCCATCTTCTAAAACTCCCAAGTAGTTCTTTTTTCTTGAACTGAAAACAGCATATCTATAGATCTTATCCACATCCAAACCCATCTTTAACTCATGTTCCGTCCAATGCGTTAACTCCTCAGTCTGCTGCTTCGACGGGTTTTTCAGGAAGAGGCTATCTGTGTCGCCGTAAAGCACTTGAATGCCAAGTTGCTCTGCCTTATGCAGTATTTGAGTTATGGAGTGTCTTCCAACAGCTGCTGTTGCCTCTGCGACAGGTGGACAGTAAAGATCGAAACTGTCAGCCCCGAATACGCCGTAGCTTGCGTTTAGAATCACTTTAAGAGCCCCCTGTGTTACGTTGTACCAGCTTCTCAAGTCTGTGGGTAATGTCTTGTCTTTGGATTTCGGCTTATACCATTCGACCCGAAGATCCCTGAGCGAGCCGATCAGGAGGCTTTCCAGCGCTCTCTTCTTCGTGCAAACCCAGTGTGGTGTGTCAGGAATTAGGTTGTGACGGCATTCTGGATGAGGGCAGAGGATCGACTGGTAGCCCAGATTCCAGACTTTGATTATAGATGGATACAGGCTTGGGAAGTCCATTACTGCAACGTTGAAATGGACTCCTGGAGTCGGTTCGACGACTATGGCGCCCTTGTATTTCTTGCCTTTTATGATTGCCTTCGTGGCCGTCTTGCCTTTTACGGCGATTATGTCTTGAGAGTTCGGTATGAGCATGTTTTTCCTGCGGTGTTCGCGGTGCATGAAGTCTCTTATCCAGCGCGAAACGCCTTGGCGGCTAACGTCTTCCATCGGCATGCTGCTGATCCTAGCCAGAACCAGAATGAGCTTCATTGTCAAGTCGTCTTCAAAGCTTGAGAGTCTGAAAGTGATTTCTGCGTCTCTGAAGCAGTATTTGGCAAGTTCTGTGTATGTCAGTTCGCCTAGGCTCTTATCGAACCGCACTTTCTGCAGCCCGATTAGAGCCCTGCCCACGTCATCGAGTGTCACGTCTCTGTAGCGGTTGTTGAAGGCGTAGATCTGGATTGAACGGTTGAAGAAAAACCTGTACAGGTCAATGTGCACGCCGTAGCTCAGAAGGCATACGCGTCTGCCAAGTTCTATCGGGACTTCGCTTCTTCTTATTCCAACGTTTTGTGCCCTATTGAACAGATAGGGCAGATCGAAGTCATCGCCGTTGAAGGTCAAAACGAACGGGTAGCTTCGCAAATAGTCAAAAACGGCTCTTATGAGTTTGTCCTCGCTGTCGAACTTCCTAACGACTATTTCGGCAGGAAAATGCTCGGACCCTTCTCTGACACCCTCCCGTTCCAGAAGCAGAACTTCTTGCAGACCGTCTGAACTGTAAAATGAAACGCATACAACCGGATACGCTGCTTCCTCAGGGTCAGGCATTCTCGTCGGGGTCGGCGCGAGAACCTCTATGTCCAAGGCGACGCGGCGGAATTTCGGAGCGGGGTACTCCAGCAACCTGGCCCACTCTTCAATGTATTCCAGTTCTTCAGCGGTTGCGTCCTTGAAAGTTCTGACTGTTTCGGCAACTATCTTTTCAGCTTCATCCGCTTTCTTCTGTAGAAGCTGACCATTCCTGATTTCGTAGGGCATGCCTGGCTGGAGATTTCTGTCGTAAATGTAGGATTGATAGTATTTTATTTTTGATTCCCAGACCTTGATGTCTTCCTGAGCGATTGGCGTTTCTGCAACTCTTGGATAGTCCTCCGGTATTATGTCCCTTATGCATCCTGATGGGCGGCCCCCGACGGCCAAGGGATCGTTCGTGACTATTTTTGTGACTTTCACGTTCCTATTGCACAGAGCGTCGAACTTTTCCACTATTTCAAAGTGGTCAAGACCAGGATGTTCTGTTAGCCTTGTTATCTTCTCAAGTTCATACTGAGAAAGATTCGTAAGACAGTAGGGCTTATGTCCCGTGTTATCAAGCCAAAAGTAGATTTGGCCGGAGGCTGGCTCGTAAAGCTTGATCAAGGCTTTCTTGGCTTGGCCATCGTAGGTGGCTGACACAAAATACGAGGGGGGGAGATTTTCAGGGGCCACCAGCGTAAAAGCACGCTTTCTTTCGTTTTGCTCCGCAGGTTTCAATATTTGGGCGGGTTGTGCTCGCACGTTGTTTGAACGTGTAGGTTGATCCTTCGAGAACAGCTGGTCCAAACGTTGTTGCGCCATTTAGCCCCTGACCTAGCTAGCCTATTGAACAGCGTTGCCTAAAATCTCTTGCTAGCGGCTGATTCCTCTCTATCGGCTGCGTTCTTCAGTGATGATGTTGGTGAGCTCTTCTATTGCTAAGCAGCCTACGCTGCCGAGTCCATGTTTCCTGACGGCTATCTTTCCTGTCTTAGCTTCGCGTCTGCCGCATAGGGCTATGTATGGAATCTTGCGAACTTCAGCGTCTCTTATCTTGTAGCTCACGGTTGATGCGCTGGAATCAAGTTCGGACCTCACTCCATGAGCCAGTAGTTTTCTGTTGACCTCTTGGGCATACCACAGAAAATCGTCGCCGATAGGCAGAACCGCAACTTGCGTTGGAGCCAACCAGACTGGAAGGTTCCCGTTGCAGTGTTCTATGAGGATGGCAAAGAACCGTTCAATGGCTCCGAGCAGGGCTCTGTGAATCATCACAACCTCGTGTTCCTTCCCGTCGGGTCCGACGTAAGCTAAGCCGAAACGTCTGGGAAGGTTGAAGTCAAACTGTATTGTCGTACACTGCCACTCTCTGCCTGCAGCATCAACTATGTTTAGGTCAATCTTAGGTCCGTAGAATACGGCTTCGCCCTTCGTCTCGCGATAAGGTATTTCCTTCTTCTGCAGTGCCTTGGCCAGCGCATCCTGGGCCCTATTCCACTCGTTTTCTGATCCCATGTACTTTTCTGGTTGCTTCGGATCTTTCGTTGAAAGGTAAAACTTGTATTCTTTGAAACCGAATCTCTGCAGCACGCCACTGACGAAGTCCAAAAGCCGGAGCAGTTCGTCTTCAACTTCATCTGGCGTGCAGAAGATGTGGGCGTCGTCTTGGGTGAATCCTCTGACTCGTAACAGCCCTTGCAGTGTTCCTGACCGTTCGTACCTGTAGACTGTTCCCCACTCGGCGTATCTTATCGGCAGATCTCTGTAGCTTCTGGGCTTGGACTTGTAGATTTGGACATGAAATGGGCAGTTCATGGGTTTCACCACGTAGTTTTCTCCGTCTTTCTTGAAAAGATACATGTTCTCCTTGTAGTACTCTAGATGCCCTGAAATCTTCCACAGTTCTTCCCGTGCTATATGTGGTGTGCACACCAGAAGGTATCCGTTTTTCACATGTTCTTCTTCCCAGAAGTCTCTGATTTTGTTGCGGGTAAATGCTCCTTTGGGATGCCAAAGAACCAAGCCCGATCCCACATCTTCATTGATGGAAAACAAGTCCAATTTTTGCCCTAGAAGCCGATGGTCAGCTGTTATAGTGTTTCTTTTCTTTTTCGTTTTTTCTAGAAGGTCTTTATTTACAGGGTTTTTAGGAGGTGCTCTATGTTTTAGAATCTCGTTAGAGTTGTGTTTCTAAATACCCCATTGGTAACACCATTCCAATCAATGAAGTATCGGCATATTTATTCTTTCTTCTGGAAGGGGACTCTCAAGGAAGTCGGACTACGTGTTGCCTCTAGTCTTATCTACATCTTACGATTGCTTATAGAATCGTGAGACGAAATTGCTTAAAGAAGCTTGGATGCTTGCCATCGAAACTTTAAGCTGGATGGAGATGCAGAGACTGAGTGAACGTCTGGCTTTGGATAGAACAATCAGACAGTTGGACATACATGATTCTGACGCCGCTCGCATGGCTCATCTATTGATTTGCGAAACCATAAGACGAAAGAACTTCATAGATAGGTTCACCAACAGCATCCTGAAACCAAAGAAAATCAGCGAATTCAACCTCGGCGTTCAAGCATTTCTGCGACTTTATGTCTATCAAACTCGAATGGCAAGGAATTGGTCTAGAATAGACGCCAAAGAAGCTGAAAACATAGTCAGTACAGCTCGCTCTATTCTCGGTTGGAGAACTCTGCAAGTAGTTGAGCCAATTTTGGGTATTCTGTTGGTACAAGAACCTACAGTGGTGTTCAAGGACGTGAGCGATGAGGAACGAATTGGACTTCGCACTTTTCACCCAGCGTGGTATGTGAAATACTGTTTCAAACTTTTCGGTCGAAATGAAACAATATCTATGCTTGAAGCGGACATGCAAACACCGCCAACCTACATCAGATTGAACACGCTGAAATCTGACGAACAAGCAACCTTGGAAAAACTTGACGAAGAGGGTGTGAAAATGAAGAAGGTCGAGCAGCTCAGGCATACATACGAGGTAGTCAGTGCCAAAACCCCCTTAGCCAGAACAACCAGTTATGGGAAGGGCGCGTTCCTCGTTCAAGATAAGGCAAGCTGTCTTGCAGCAGAAACGGCAAATCCTAAGCCGGGAACGACTGTTTTGGATGTCTGTGCTGCGCCAGGAGCCAAAACCACGTATCTAGCGCAGTTGATGCGAAACCAAGGTGCAATATATTCCATCGATTATTCAGGAAGAAGGATGAGTGTGTGGAAAGACGAAATGGTTCAGATGGGCGTTGAAATCGCTGAGCCCGTTATTGCTGACGCGCGTAATCCATTGCCCCTCGCTATAGAGGCAGACATAGTCATCTTGGATCCGCCTTGCACGAGCACAGGAGCTTTCAGAAAGCTGCCTTCTACGAAGTGGAGGCTTACGCCGTATTCGATTGATAGGATGGCCGCGATTCAGAAGCAGATGTTGGACAATTGCACAGAAAACGTCAAGACTGACGGTTACTTAATCTACTCTACGTGTAGCGTTACAGTTGAAGAAAATGAAATGCTGATCGAGCAGTTCCTGAAGAGGCACCCAGATTTTTCATTGGTTGATACGTCGCCAAGGATAGGTTTACCCGGCTTAAGGGGATTGGACAGATGTCAGAGACTTTATTCACATCTGCACCGATGCAATGGTTTCTTCATTGCAAGATTGATGAGGGAATAATTATCGTTCAGGTTCTAGGCCCTCCGGGATTTCTGCAGGTTGCATAAGACTTCAAAAATCACTTTTGCCGCTTGGATCGCTGTAATTCCTTGATCATAGCTTGGCGCAATCTCTAAAACGTCAAAGCCCATTACGCGCCTGTCGCATATGCTTCCAAGAATGTCCAACAAGACGTGCATTTCAAGCCCATCTGCCTCAGGGTTTTGAACAGCAGGAACATAAGCTGGGTCAAGCACATCCATATCAATTGACAAGTAGATATGCTCACATTCAGTGAGCTTCTCTTTCAATCGCTCTGCAGCCCGTTGGCTTCCTTCTTTTCTAATCTGCTGCGTAGTGAGGAATTCTATTCCAGCCTTTTTTGCGTAGGCAAGCTCCTCTTTGCACACGGACCTTGTGCCCACTTCAATTATCTTGGCAGGTTTTGTTTCCTCATTTATTCTGCGCATGAAAGTCGTGTGCGATAGTTTTAGTCCCAGAAATTCGTTGCGCAAATCGAGATGCGCGTCAAAACTGACTACTGCTGTTTTTGGAATTTTGGAGCCAAAACCCTTTGCGATGCCTAGGGTGATCGTGTGTTCGCCACCAATAGTGACTGGGACTTTGGTCTTGATGATGTCCCTAATTACAAGCTCAAGTATGTTCAGGGTTTTCCTTGTGTCGGTTGAAACGTGCAAGTCACCTAAATCATGTAGTCGTAGATTCTCGACATCTAATCCTGTTCGAAAACTGTACGTTTCAATATTAAGCGATGCTTGTCTGATTGCGTTTGGGCCAAATCGTGCGCCAGATCTGTATGTGCTTGTAGCGTCGAAAGGAACACCCAGAACCACATAGTCTGCTTTGTCATAATCTGTCTGTAACCCACTGAAGATATTAGGCTGAGATACGAACAGTTCATGATCATCCATTTATCGGTCTTCCTTCTTCACATATTTCTCTTGATGTAGTTGTAAACTTTTCCTTCTTTGTTCTAATAGAAATGGTCGGCCTATCTTGGAGGTGCCTTTTGATCCTTCATGGCATGTCTGAATCTGCGCAGGAAGGGGGTCGGCAGGTAACTGGTTGTCTCTTGTGGAGAGGTTAAGAGCCAATGGTGTGAGTGCTGTCAGGCTTACGCTCTGGCCAAGAACGAAGCAGTAATCAATCTCTACAGAAAGCTTGGGTTTAGGGTTTCCAGATATGGACTGACATAGGCTCTTAAACATTAGATTTATTAACGTTGCCGTCAATCCATTTAGGTCAAAGGCCGATGGAAAATGTCATTTGCATCCAAACTGAATATTGAAAGCAAAGGAATGTTCGCGGCTTCCATTTTCTACGCAATTGCCGGAATAGTCTTCCTAATATTGTTGGTGACTGCAGGTTTTCCCCCTCACCTGGGAATAATTGGCGTGTTTAGTCTGGTAGCTGCCTACGGGCTATTTCAGAAGAGAAGCTGGTCAATATGGCTGATCGTGATGTTGTTTTTCGTTGCCACGGCATTTTCAGTATATATGCTTCACTATTATCTCACTTTCAGTGACTATCTCATGAGTTTAGGTATTGCTGCCTACCTTGTGTTGACTTGGATTTTTTCGGCATATGCGGCATCAAAGAGAAGCTCTCTTGAAAGTTGAGATCATACGAAGTCATGGTGCTTAAACACTCGCCGCTTTGACCATCTAGCTTACGACGCACTGGCGCTGGGCTTCTTGAAAAGCTTCACGGTGACTTTCTCGCCAGCGTCAACAAACTGCTGGTTTTCAGCTATTTCGACGAACCCATCAGCGTTAGTGAGAGTCGTTATGGCCCCTGAAAGTCCGGCAGCAACTGGTTCAGCCATGAGCCCTATTGGGCCGTCTTTCAGTTTAACCATAATGAATGTCCTTCTTCCCTTCGCAGAGAACATTCTCGTAGATGTGACAGCCTTAACCTGCAATGTCTCGTCAGCTTTTTTGCCAGCCAATCTCTCAATTATCGGGCGAACCAACAAGTAGAAAACCAGCAAAGCAGAAGTCGGATGACCGGGCAACGAAAAAATCAGTTTTCGATCCACTGACGCTACAGTTACTGGTTTCCCTGGCTTAATCGCGATCCCATACACTATGATGCCTGGCTTTCCAAGTGAATCCAAAACTTTCGGCATGACATCTTTCGGTCCTATTGAAACCCCACCTGAGGTTATGACAACGTCACTTGAGGACAAAGCTTTCGCTAGCACCTGCCGCATTTTACTAAAGTCGTCAGGAAAGACTCCGAGATAAATGGGAATGCCGCGGCTTTCTTGCACGGCTGTACTCAAACTGTAGGCGTTTATATCATAGACTTTTCCAGCAGGAAGTTTTCGGCCAAGCTTAGCCACTTCGGCTCCGGTGGAAATAATGGAAACTCGTGGGAGAACATAGACTTTGACTTTTGCCAAACCTATTGCTGCTAGGGCGCCGATTTCTCTCGCGGTTAGAAGCTGGTTCTTCCTTAACAGTGTTTCACCTTTCTTGATGTCTGCTCCTGCCTTCATGATGCTCTCATCTTTCGCAACTGCACTGTAAACATAGAGTTGATCGTTTTTTCGTTCTATGTCTTCAAGCATTACTACAGCGTCTGCACCGTTGGGTATAGGTGCACCTGTGACGATCTCGGCTGCCTCGCCGTTATCAACCTTGACCCTTGGTTTCTCACCCACGGCCACTGTGCCGCAGACTTTCAATTTGATCGGCCTATCTTCTTCGATACCAAAAGTGTCTTGGGCTTTCACAGCGTAGCCATCAACAGTTGAACGGTTAAAAGGTGGAATATCCAATGTAGAAATAGCGTCTTCTGCCAAAACTCTGTTGTAGGCCCTTAGAAGCGACAATTCCTCACTGCCTAAAGGTTCGGGAGGAGAATACTTGCCGATTATTTTTTTTGCTTCGTCAAATGTCATCAGCCGTCTAAACATTCGTGTCTCTCCATTCTACGTTGTTAAACAAGGCAACGGTGACAATTTCGCCTTCGCTTAAACCCTCTCTGTCCTCTGGAACAGCAACATATCCACTGGCTTTTGTCATCGTCGAAATAATGCCTGAACCCCTTGCGCTTATTGGCTCGGCGAAGTACTTTCCATCGTGGTGGAAAACATGGACACGAACATACGTCTTTCTCCCGAGGGCTGTCGTAATCTTCCTAATCATTCTCGCTGCTATCATAGGTCGTGGCTCTTCACTTTTCAACCCCAGCATCTTACATATCAGTGGTCTGGCAAAAACCTCGAAAGCAATCATTGCTGCGGCCGGATTGCCTGGGAAGATTAGTATAGGTTTTTGCTGAATGAACGCTAAAGCTGTGGGCATGGCTGGCCTCATGGCTACACCGTGAATGAGGACTCCGGGTTTTCCAATCTTATTGACGATTTCAGGAACAAGATCTGAGACTCCTACGCTTGTTCCGCCTGTCGTGATTATTGCATCAGCCGCAAGCCCTGCCCTCAGTTTTCCTGCAATCTCTTTGCTGTCATCTTTTGCAATGCCCAAATCTAAGGACTCAGCGCCCAGTTCGTGGCATAACGTCGCCATCACATGTCTATTTACGTCAAAAATCTCGTTTTCTTTTCTCTGACACCCTACTTCGACGAGTTCGTTTCCAGTAGTCAGAATTGCGATCTTGGGTCTCTCAAAGACTCTGACATTCGTAGTTCCTAAAGCTGCCATCAATCCTAAATGCTGAGGTTTGAGCCTTGTTCCAGCTTCTACGGCGATGTTGCCTTTCTTGACGTCTTCACCCATCTTGGAAACGTTTTCGTTTGGCGTTAATGACGCCCATACTTCTACTGTGTCTCCGACGCGTTTGGTGTTTTCTAACATTACGACTGAGTCTGCGCCTTTTG
>Ga0315291_10001519_pt1 | contig 31079 bp, 26 predicted proteins | sample YL17G12_20_MG_FD_203070 | JGI IMG/M metagenome (GOLD analysis project Ga0315291, IMG submission 203070) | Sediment microbial communities from Yellowstone Lake, YNP, Wyoming, USA - YL17G12_20 | ecosystem: Environmental > Aquatic > Freshwater > Lake > Sediment | place: USA: Wyoming | collected...
TGACCGCGACCAGGCCGAACGCTTCCTCAACCTCGTCGATTCCGCCGACGTCTTCTGGAACTGCTCCACCCGCTTCTCTGACGGCTACCGTTACGGCCTCGGCGCCGAAGTCGGCATCAGCACCAACAAAATCCACGCCCGCGGCCCCGTCGGCCTTGACGGCTTGGTCATCTACAAGTGGAAACTGTACGGCAAGGGCCAAATCGTGGCGGACTATACAGGTCCCAACGCGAGGAAGTTCACGCACAAGAAACTGCGCTAAGGCAGCTTCAATTCCTCGGACGCGCCGGGTTGATCTTGTTCTGATACCTCTCCTCAGCGCTTAGGCGAATAGGTACTCGGTTGGCCTTCTTCGCCTTGGTAAACTGGGCATTCTTCCACAGAATCTCAGTGCGCGCATAGTCATTCCCTGTGGTGTCCCTCGTGTGCGTCTTTATCTTTGTCCTCGTCCAGCCGTCTTTCCGCCGAAGCATATGTCGGTACAACTTGTTGTCATACCCGCTCAAAAGGATCATGCATCTGGCACGTTGACAAATCTCAAGAAGCTCAATGTGGAATTGTTCGTCGTTTGCATCTATTGTGTACCCGTGATCCCGTTTGACGAAGTACGGCGGGTCGAGGTAGACCAGGGTTGCTGGACGGTCGATGAACATCCGTAGCAGTTCGCGAGCATCGCGATTCTCCACACGGACATTGCGTAGTCGCTCAACGACACACTCCAATCTCGCCGGTAGATTATACCATCTGTTTACCCTGGCTTCTCTCTCCTCTCGAGCATAGGACATGGAAAAGGAGAAGCCGCATACCGCGTTGCCGACAGTCCCATTGACGGTCATCATTGTGCCTACAAGGAAACGCCGAGCTTTCTCCAGCGCGTCTACGGGCTTTGGCGATTCACGTGCTTTCTGAAATTCCGCTCGCGCATAGGGGGTCAGGGCGATAGCCTCACATAATGCCTTGGAGTTGCTCCTCAGTTGTTCAAACAGATTCACGACCTGGTTATCCAGGTCGTTGATCACCTCTATCGGGGCGGGTGCCTTGGCAAGGGTGAGAGCAGCTGATCCGCAGAAAGCTTCTACCCAGGCGTTGTGTGGCGGTAGACTGGTTATGATCTTCTTGGCAAGGCGCTGCTTGGCCCCATAGTAGCCGAAAGGTGCGCGTGCGGAATCCGCGCTGAGTGCGCCTGCATCCCGGCGCGCCGTGGAAAATGCCTCACGCGCCATTTGCTCGCAATTTCTGCCTCTCATAGCCGATCCAAACTCTCCCCTTGGAAACTGCACCGAATAACATCTTCGCAAGTCTGCCACTCGGTATTAGGCCCCAGAACAGCCATGTGGGCGTTCCGTACAACGCGCAACCGCTCGCGGCAAAATTGTCCCTGCCTTGTTATCGGCACGAGGTATAGATAATAATCATCTCCAAGGAGTTCCGCTATTCTTATCTCGTTCGACGTCCAATAAAACGTAAGCGACACATCTGAGACTGCCTTGACTTCAATGTATCTCGGGAGAGTCGTGCCTCTATCGGTAAGGGTAATACTCTTGATGTCGTATCCGGCAGCCACATTCCGGGCCGACACATGATCAACAAGGTGCTCGAAATCCGCGCCAACTCGTTCCCTTTCATAAACAAATACAAACTCCTCCGCGGCCCATCCGATGCTCTCGCATGCTCTGACGCGACGTTGCAGGACAGATGGGGAGCATCGATGACGATCTCTTAGTGTGACGTACAGATCAAGGTGGTCCGGCGAGAGTAAATAGAGGTCCGACTCTCCAGAATACACGATGATGCCTAATTCGATGAGGAAATTGCGCACAAAGCTCTTACGTCCGCGTGTACGGCTGTCCGGACGGTATACGACTTCTCCCGCTATAACCTCGAACCTTCTCAGGTAGTCGCAGACTTCTTTACGAAAGCGGGTGCGCGACTGTAGAACGTGGTCAAGCAAGTGGAGTTGCATGGTCCTTTCGTCTCCGCTCGCGACCACCTTCTGAAAATCCCGCGAAACTGAGATCCGTCCGTTCTTCTCGTGCAAAACGCGTATTCCCCGCAGGAAAGCTACGGTCCTACTGAGATTCGTGGCTTGCTCGCGATAGCGCCTTGCTATGTTCTGACGCAGTGGAAGTTTTGATTCAAGGACTATTCGCAGGAGCTCACGGACGTTGGCCCACTGAACACCCTGAAAGGCATCCATGTCATTTGCCGAAGAGTCTCTCATAGGCCTCCAGTTCCTCATCTTCGGCAAACATGTCCAACGAGTAGATAGGATAATCTCGGTCGATTAAGGCGGCCATGTTGTCCGCCTTGGTGCGTACGTTCGACAGGATATCACGGTCGATACTGTCGGTGTACTGGAGGAAATGGTAATGTGCCGGCGTGTCCTCCGATCCCCCTACCCGATGAATTCTATCCATAGATTGTATATATTGCGCGGAATTGTAGGAGAGGTCGTAGTAGATGGCGTTGCTGCAAGTCTTGTGCAAGGAAATGGACTCAGCACAGGCCGCAGGGTTTGCCACAAGGATGTCGATTCCGCTGTTCTTGTCTACAAATTCGCTAATCATCCTTTCTCGCGTAAGCTCTTGATCTATGCTCTCCTTTTCTGTTGGTGTGGCACCGTATATTAGATGCGCCCTGTGTCCGCATTTCCTCATTGTGGCTTGTATCAGTTTCAGTGTTTCGACGAAGGTCGACCATATGACAACCTTTCTGCCTTGGTCGCGCAAGTTCCCCACGAGACTGATAAGAGTTTCCAATTTGCCCGGCTTCTCAAGCGTGTCATAGTGTTTGATAATGTCAGCCAACGAAGGATCGTCGGGTAATATATCTTCAGCATATTCGATACTCGCCGTCCGGAGCAACCGGATGTATGATACACACTGACGCAATCGCATCATCCGCCCTCTCCGCAAACGGAGAAGAAGATCGATGTTGCGGAAATAGTCTGATTTGGCCAAGTCTCTGATACGATCGAGCACAGAATCGTACAAGAATCTTTCGTACTTGTTCATCGGGACGGGCACGACGTGAGAATACTGCGCTGCCAAACCGAGGTCGTCTTTGCGTACTCTATAGAAGAGTGGTCCTATGGCAGAATCAAGCTCGTTGGCTATATCTGCGTAGCGTTTCTGTTCCATTAGTAACTGGATTCGGTGTCTTCTCTGCTCTGGTAGCGGCGAATGGTGGGGCCACAGGAAATCGAATAGATTGAAAGCATCAAGGTAACTTTTCGGAAAAGGCGTGCCTGTGAGGATACAACGTCGTGCGACATACGGAGCCACGTGTAGGACAGTACTTGCCCACACGCCGTCGATCTGCTTGATATAATGGGCTTCGTCGATGACGAGATAAAACCGCACGCCTTGGCACCGCAGCATCTGCTGTACCTGCTCGGAATCGTGTTGAAGAGTCTGGAAGGTTGTCAGATATAGGTCAGACGCTGTCTCCCGCATAATGTGATACTTAGAACGTCGCTCGTCAACGTCTCCTCCGGCGAGCACCTCATATTTTGGCTTGGTGCCCAACACCTGCTCATACTCATTGCGCCACGGCCAGAAGCACGAGGGAGGACCAACCACCAAGAGGGAGTCTACCTCACCAAGGCAACGCAGCCTGTGAAAGACGGCGAGTACGACTGTTGTCTTGCCACTTCCTGGAACCGAGAAGTTGGCTCCATTCTGAACACTAAGGAGATGAAGTGCCGCCTTAAACTGGTGATCCTTCAGTTGTCTCCTGACGTTGTCGCGAACGAACACGGCAAAATCTTGCGACATTGCCTTGTTGAAATGCCCGCTTTTTAGAGAACCACCGTTGCGCATCGCGTCAGCAAGAATCGACATGGCGGCACGGCGGCTCGTCAATAGGTGCTCAACGTCGGTACTGACTTCATGGCACACAGCATGCTTCTGAAAGTAGTCTGTCACCTTATGGGCAACGTCCTCCGGACGTTCTGTGTGCAGCTCAAACCAGTTGAGAGAGCGGTCGAGACGAAACCCCCAGTGGGCCAGTTGGCTCTCGTGTCGCGGGGCGAGGCCACCATCTCCCAATTCAACTACGACGCAGCCTTCCTGAAAACTCAGGCGAACCATTAGCTATCCCGTTCGAGCTTCTTGAATTCCTTTTCCATGCGATATATCTCGCGCTCGATCTCGTCCGCACGAGATTTGATTTGGACTACCCAAGCGCGCGCTCGTTTATAGTCGTCCTTGCTTATTGAGGTTAGGTCCATGTCCTCATGTGTCAGCTTCCTATACGCTGCCTCAAGCAATTCGAGGGGCGTCTCCTTCTCCTCGTGTATTTCCTGGCTGCGAGAAGCCTTCTTCAGATAATGGATGATGGACTCCCGGTTCTTGGCCGCCCACCTTACGTCCATTTCCTCTGTGGAGATAGGATTGTTCTTTCGGTCAAGACACTCGCTACGTGGAAGGACGGGTTCGACCTCTTCTGGTATCTTGAGAATCTCCTTCTTGGCTTCCTTGATCTTGCAGTACTTGTGCAGGCCTCTCATAATGTAGTGTAGTTTCGGCATGTCGGGTATCACACGTAGCCGTATGATGTCAAAAGCAGCCTCCTCGATTGCACCAACTTCATCATCTTCGATTCCACACTCCATTCGTTTCTTCGGGTTTCCGACCCATCTATCGTACATCTCGCTATAGTCCCTGAATGCCTGCCACCGTCCTTCGGGGTCGGACGTCCCCGTAGAGATTGTCCGGTATTGACCTTCACGATGAAACTGGCGCAAGTATCGCTCAACGCACGCTAAGGGCCGAAGGTAATCGTTCTCGTATTTCTGCACGGTCTTTCTCAATTCTGTCTTGCTCATCTCGGCATACCGCGGATCATCATGCAATTGTTCCTCAAGAGTGAAGCCAAACTCGATCTTCCTTGCAATGGATAGAGCGCGATCAAACCCGTAATATTCGGACTTGCCATCACTCTGCAGTTGGTAGCGATTCTCGATCTGTTCGATTTCCCGCAGAGTGGGTGGGCCACCCTCGTCATCTTTCCCAGGGAGAATAACGACCTTCATGTAGGCAAAGCTATCCCTGTCGGGAAACTCCGAGTGGAGTCTTTCCATGACCATTTTTCGACGATTGCCGTTGATGAGGAAGCCATCGCACGTGACGATAGCCGCGTCTCTCTGCCCATCGTGAATGATCGTCTTCCTCAACGTGTCGGTTTTTTCCGGATCTTTGGCCTCAAGGAACTCACGTATCTTAGCTTGAGCATCGGCGTCTTTTTCGTCGAGCGGACCAATGCTGCGTTCGTAGTCCATGACATCGGAAGTGATCCGCCCGTTGTCCTTTCGGTAGCGTAGGAGGTCAATGGGTACGTTGACTTGCCTCCGTTGGACGTTGTCTCTTCTGTCGGTACGGAAGTCGATAACAACCCATTTGGGTATCGGTGTAGGTAACTGCTTCTTTCGAATCTCCGCAGCAAAGTCCTCGATGATCTCACGAGTGCGGTGCATGCTCATACGCGCCATACAAGTCCTCCGCGGAACCAATCATCCCAGCTACGTGTCTCCCGCCACATCCGCAATGTCTAACGGGTCTCAAACCACTTCCTCAAAGCTTCGTCAATGATGCTCATCAGAGAAGGTAAAGGCACTATAGCGCAAGGTGGGTGAAAGCGCAATAGGAGAAGTCCCAGAGCGTAAAACGCAAAATCAAGCGTTTCTCCGCCTTGAATGCACTGACGAGTCCCTGGGCTGCCATCCACCAACCACTTCGGCCTTCAACCGTTTTCGTCCATGCTGGACAGGTCTCTACCAGAAAGACATTATGCCGGAAATGGGCCGCAAGGGCAAGCGGAAAAGTGGGTTCGTGACTACCTTTTTCAGAAGGGTACAAGCGCCTGGACCAGATAAGCGCAAACCATCCCCTCACCCCCGCGTTCTCACGTAAGAGGCGATTCTCGCCGGCGAATGTTGATATGAATTTTGGAAGAAATCCGCAGGCCGGCTGCGATTGCCGATTTCGGATTGTAGATTGCGGATTCTCAGTTGAAAATCTGCGTAAATCGGTGAAATCTGGGGATCGAAAGGCATTTGTTCTCACACCAAGCCACAGAGCCACAAAGGGAGGAGGTTACTTCCGGAGCACTCTTCTTCGTGTTCTTCGTGCCTTCGTGTGAGTCGGTCCGCTCTTGTTTGTTCCTCCGCATGGGCCAAAGCCCATCCTACCCCTCTGTGGTTCAGTTTTCTTCGTGTCCCTTCGCGCTCTTCGTGGTTAAGCTTCTCAGTGTCGCCTCGCTCAGATTCAGGATCGCTCGAAATCTCTGCGGCCCTCTGCGTCCTCTGCGGTTAAGGTTCGTGGTTGCCGGGTCGCCGGGCGGCGGGGTGGTCGGGGTAGTCGTCGGGGAAGTTCAGGTTGGCGTAGACGCCGTGGTGGGCCCAGGCGGCGGCGTCGTAGGCGCGGGCGGCGTCCTCCTCGACGTCGAACAGGCCGAGATTTTTCGAGATGCCGTCCTTCTTGATCGCGGTGGCCCACTTACGACGGCGGCGGTCCCACGAGACGCCGGTGTAGCGCGAAGTCGCGTTCGGCGAGCTGCGGCGGTTGGCGTTGTTCTGCTCGACGGTGCAGTTGCGCAGGTTGGCCTTGCGGTTGTCCTGGCCGTCGTGGTTGATGTGGTCGCAGACGAGGTCGGCCGGCGTGTTCATGATCTGGCGGTGCATGTAGATGCGTTTGGACTTGCCGGCGACCTGGATGGTGCGGACGGCGTAGATCGCGTGCGGGCCGACCTTGGCACTCCAGCGGAACTGCGACAGCCAGAGGTAGTCCTCGGGATCGACCTTGGCGAAGCGGCCCTGGGTCAGCGGGATGCGGCAGTAATCGCCGAGCTCGTCGTGGTAGATGGGCAGGTCGTTCCGCGGCCAGTGGTCGGAGGTGAGCGGGCAGCCGTCGGAGCAGCGGAACTGGCCGCAGATGTCCGTGGCGTGGACGCAGGGCCAGCGGGCCTCGCCGGTGGCGAGGTCGAGCACAGGCGGATTCCTCAGGCAGTGCAGCGTGCCGGCGAGGTCCCGGCAGAAGTAACAGCGGCCGCACTGACGCTGGACGATTTTGTCGCTCATTCTGTGCGCCCTTGCGCGAGGCGCGAAAAAAGACGCGCCTCCATAATTGGCACAAGTGCGCAGGAATGTGTCGAAAACCCGAAGCCTGTGCGGCCGCATCCATCGCTCTAAACCCTTGCCGCCACGGGAATAAAAAAAATTTTGCCCGGTGCGCGATTTTGCGGCGAGCAGTGCGCGGGTTTGATGCTATTCCTACCGGAGCGTAGGGGATTGTGCGATTGCGGATTTCGGATTTCGGATTGCGGATTCGTGGGCGAGGGGCGCGTGACACGCGATGCTGACACGGGGCTAATGGGTGGGGGAGTAGCCGAGCTTGCCCCAGGTGGCTTTCTGGACGAGGTAGAGGTCGCGGAAGCCTTCGTCGGAGTCGGGCTGCCAGCCGGGGCCGCCGAAGGTCCGGCTGAAGGAGCGGCCGCGTTTGATCGTGTCGATCCCCTTCCACTTCCAGTAGTCGCTGTGTCCGTCGGCGAAGGAGAAGTTCGTGCCGTCGCCGTGGCGGATGGGCGGGTCGTCCCACCAGCATTCCTGCTGGTAGTAGACCGCGTAGCTGTCCGGCGTCACCCAGCCCTCGTCGATGAAGACGGCCAGGCTGTCGGGCCGGCGGATCTCGGACCTGTTCTTGAGCCACAGGCCGCGCTCTTTCGTGCCGTCGCCGAAGCCGTTCATCGAATCCATGACGGCGTACGTCAGCATCTCGCCGCGAAAGCCGGTCGGGCAGCGGTACAGCTTCACATCCTGCACGAAGGGCCAGAGGGCTCCGGCCTTGATCCCTGTCTTCTGCTCTTCCTCGGTCAGTTGCTCGCCCTTGGCGAAGTTGTCATCCCAGCACCGGCCGACCCAGGGCTTCTCGCGGATGCGAGTGATGCCGCCCGCTCCGTTGACGAGCTTGCCCTCGTTATCGTCCGCGTACAGCATCCAGGCCAACGCGAGCTGCTTGACGTTGTTGAGGCAGACCGCCCGTTTGCCCTGCTCGCGGGCCCGATGCAGCGCGGGCATCAGCACGGCCATCAGGATCGCGATGATAGCCACGACTACCAAAAGCTCGATCAGGGTGAAACCTCTTCGTTTGGCCATGTGCTGCCTGTGCTATTTTCTCCTTGTTCTCATGGTACCGGTTTGCCGCCGCCGCGAAATCTCAACCTCTATGTTCTCCTGCGGCCGGAGTGATTGCTCTTCGTCGCCATTATCCTGATGGAGAGCGACGATTGTCAACTTGTTCGCTCGGGCTTGTGCCCGATGATCCCATGATTTCCGCCACAATCCATACGCATGCCGCCGCTGCTTGCTCATTTCTTGGCGTGCCCCCTCCTTCGCGAACGAGCAAAGCGGCATATTCGTAGTATATTTTCGAGACATCGGTTGAGAGGCTGCTCAGGACCGCGATAATTGCGCCGCCTGTGTGGAAAGCAGACCAATTCAGTAATTTCCTTAGAAACATGGGTTAATTTCCTGGGTATAACGTGAGGGAACGCGGCTGGTGGCTGGTTGGATTTGCTGAACGACGAGGTCGCCTGTGCATCAAAAGCAACACAGAGTATCACCGCATGGCGAACAGAGAACCGAAGAAGCGAGCGGGATCACGCATCCGACATACACTTTGACAACAACAACGGTTGGCGCCCGCCAACGAGGGCGGCACCGGCTACTGCTGTGCTACATTGAGGGAATCATCTATGCCTGAGACGAAGACGAAACAGAAACACGCTCGATCCTCTACAAAGCTTACCGGCATTGAGAAATGCCCTACCGGCGTCCGCGGGCTGGATGAAATCACCGCCGGCGGCCTGCCGCGCGGGCGGTCTACCTTGATTTGTGGCGGGGCCGGCTCCGGCAAGACGCTCCTGGCGATGGAGTTCATCATCCACGGCATCCGCGATTTTGGCGAGCCGGGCGTCTTCATGGCCTTTGAGGAGACGGCCGAAGAGTTGACCAAGAATGTCGCCTCCTTGGGCTTCGATCTCGACTATCTGATCCGTCAGAAGAAGCTGGCCGTCGATTATGTCCGCATCGAGCGCAGCGAAATCGAGGAGACCGGCGAATACGACCTCGAGGGCCTGTTCGTGCGATTGGACGCCATGATCCGCGAGGTGGGCGCCAAGCGCGTCGCCATCGACACGATCGAGGCGCTCTTTGCCAGCCTGCCCAACGAAGCCATTCTGCGGGCCGAGCTGCGTCGGCTCTTCCGCTGGCTCAAGGATAGGAATGTCACCGCCGTCGTCACCGGCGAGCAAGGCAAAGAAACGTTGACCCGCCATGGCCTGGAGGAGTACGTCAGCGATTGCGTGATCTTCCTGGACCATCGCGTGACCAACCAGGTCGCCACGCGGCGGCTGCGAGTAGTCAAATACCGCGGCTCGATGCACGGGACCAACGAGTACCCGACCCTGATCGACGAGCACGGCCTGAGCATTCTGCCCATCAGCTCGCTGGGCCTGGACTATGGCGTCGGCACCGAGCGCATCTCCACGGGCATCAAACGCCTGGATGCGATGCTGGGCGGCAAGGGCTACTATCGCGGCAGCAGCATCCTGGTCACGGGCAGCGCGGGCACGGGCAAGACCAGCGTGGCCGTGGCGTTTGCCGACGGAGTCTGCCGCCGGGGCGAACGCTGCCTCTACTTGGCCTTTGAGGAAGCGCCTTCCCAAATTATTCGGAACATGGCCTCGATCGGCTTCGACCTGGACCGCTGGGTTCGCAAGGGGCTGCTTCGCTTCCAGGCGGTGCGATTGACGCTCTACGGCCTGGAGCAGCACTTGGTGAGCATCCACAAGGCTGTGAACGACTTCCAGCCCGCCGGCGTTGTCGTTGACCCCATCACCAATCTCACGGCCGTCAGTGACCAGCGGGAGGTCAAGGCGATGCTGACGCGGACGATCGACTTCCTGAAGAACCAGGGCATAACGGCCCTGTTCACCAGCCTTACCGTGGGCGAAGAAACGACCGAGCAAAGCGAGGTGGGCGTCTCGTCGCTGATGGACACGTGTCTGCTGCTGCGGAACGTCGAAACCGCCGGGGAGCGGAACCGCCTGCTGTTCGTCCTCAAGAGCCGGGGCATGGCGCACTCCAACCAGGTTCGCGAATTCCGGCTGTCCGATCAGGGCATCCGGCTCATAGACGTCTATGTTGGCCCCGGGACCATTCTGACCGGATCGTCCTCGTTGATGCAGGAGGCGCAGGACAAAGTCCAGGCCACCATCGAGCGGCAGAAGATCGTCCGCCGCCGGCGCGATCTGGAGCAAGAGCAGGCGCTCGCCAAGGCGCAGTTGGATGCTTTGCAGCTCAAGACCGCCGCTCTGGCGGAAGAGATCAAGACGCTCGCGAGCGACGAACAGGCCCGTTTGACGACGGCTGCTCGCGACCAGGCAGAACTGGCCCGCGTGCGGGGCGTAAATTCAGGAAAGGACACAACGAAGAAAGGAAGCAACACCCATGCCAACCAAAGTAAGTAAAGCCAAGACGGCCCGCCGCAGCACTCGTAGAGCGCCCGCTGAGCCGGAGCTGTGGGACCTGCGGCTCTACGTCGCTGGTCAGACGCCGCGGGCGATCGCGGCGTTGGAGAACCTCAAGAAGATCTGCGAGGAGCAACTGGCCGGCAGATACAGCATCGAAGTCATCGACCTGTTGCAGAACCCGCAACTGGCCCGCGGCGATCAGATTCTGGCGGTGCCGACCCTGGTCCGCAAGCTTCCACCACCCGTTCGAAAGATTATTGGGGACCTCGCGGATACCGAGCGGGTCCTGGTGGGTCTGGACCTTCGACCGCGATAGAATGGAGCGCGATACATGACCAAGAAGAATATACAATCGGCCCAGAAGACCCTGGAAGCGGCGGCTCAGGCCGCCAAGCGGCAGCGCTACCTCCTGCGGCTGTACGTCGCGGGCACGACGCCCCGCTCGCAAGCAGCCATTCGCACGGTGACGGCCATCTGCGAGGAGCACTTGGCGGGCCGATATGAGCTGGAGGTGATCGATATCTACCAGCAGCCGACGCTGGCCAAGGGCGAGCAAATCATCGCCGCCCCGACGCTGATCAAGAAACTGCCCCCCCCGCTGCGGAAATTCATCGGCAATATGGCGGACAAAGAGAAAATCCTGGTCGGATTGGACCTGCGGCCCAAGAAGTCCGTGAAAGCTGAGTCATGAGTGAAAGTAGCAAAGATCCTCGTACTCGGGCCCAGTTGCTTGAGGAGATCGAGCAACTGCAATTGCGTCTGGGGGAGGCGGAACAGACGCTGGAGGCGATTCGCCGTGGCGATATCGATGCGCTGGTGGTGACCGGTCCACAGGGCGAGCAGATCTTCACGCTCGCCGGCGCCGAGCACATCTACCGAGTGATCGTCGAGACGATGAACGAGGCCGGCCTGACGGTGGCCCCGGACGGGACGATTTTGTTCTGCAATCAGCGGTTCTGCGACTTGATGAAGACGCCCATCCAGGAGGCCCTGGGCCGCAAGGTGAGCGCCTTCGCCGCCCGCCCGCAGCAGCCGCCCTTGAAGGTGCTGCTGAAGGACGCCCAGGCCGGCCCGGTCCAGCGGCGCCTGACACTGCGGGCCGCCGACGGTACGATCGTGCCGGTCCAGCTTGCCGCCAGCCTCCTCCAGGCCGACGAGAACAAGAGCATCTGCTTAGTGGCGACGGATTTGACCGAGCTGGAGGCCTCGGCCAACTCGGTCCGCGTCCTGCGCGAGCACCAGCAGGCGCTGGAGGAGAGTGAAGCCCGCTTCCGAGCGATGTACGAACAGGCCGCCGTAGGCATTGAGATGTTGGACCTCAATGGACGCCTGTTGCGCGCCAATGACAAACTCTGTCGGATGCTCGGCTACGAAGAAGAGGAGCTTCGGCAGCGCGCGTTTGCGCAGATCACCTATGACGGTGATTTGCCAAACGAATTGCTATTGCTCGATAAGCTCTTGGCCGGGGAAATCCCCAGCTACAGCATCGAGAAGCGCTATCTTCACAGAGACGGCCACCTCGTATGGGTGCGCCTCACCTCTTCGATGGCGTTTACGTCCTCTCCCTATCGCATTTCGATCGTCGAGGACATCACCGAGCGCAAGCGCGCCGAAGAGGCGCTGCGCAGGAGTGAAGAGCAATACCGTCGGCTCTTCGATGAGGATCTGGCCGGCGACTTCATTGCGACGCCGGACGGGAAGGTCATCGAGTGCAACCCGGCCTTTGCGGAGATCTACGGCTTCGCGGACCGCGAGCAAGCCGGCCGGTGCGACATTTCGCGTTTCAACCCCGGCGACTGGGCCGATCTGATGGCTCGCCTGCGGGCCGAGTGCAGGGTCCAGGCTCACCAGTGCGTGCACCGGCGCCCCGACGGGCGAGAAATCCACGTGGTGGCCAACGTCATTGGCCGGTTCAATGAAGCGGCCGAGCTCACCGAGGTCCAGGGCTACATCTACGACGACACCGAGCGCAAGCGGGCCGAGGAGGCGCTGCGGAAGTCGGAAGAGAAATTTGCCAGAGCATTCCGATCCAGCCCGATTGCTGTCGCTGTCACCAGGCTAAGCGATGGCCGCATTATTGAAGTCAACGAGGCTATACTGAAGTTGCTTCATTTCCATCGTGACGAGGTAATTGGTCATACGACTCTTGAGTTGGGTATTTGGGTCGATGTAAATGATCGAGCTCAGTTCATACAAGAACTCTCCACGGCCGGCTCGGTGCGCGATCGGGAATATCGTTTGCGCACCAAGGACGGCGAGATGGTCACGATCCATCTCTCTGCTGAGTTACTGGAATTCAGTGGCGAACGTTGCATGCTTTCCACTCTCGTGGACGTCACGGAGCGCAAGCGGGCCGAGGAGGCGCTGCGACAGAGCGAGGAGCGTTACCACCGACTGTTCGAGGACGACCTGACGGGGGATTTCATCAGCACGCCCGAGGGGCAGATTCTCCTGTGCAATCCGGCCTTTGCGGGAATATTTGGGTTCTCCTCAGCCCAGGATGTTGTCGGGACAAGCATTCTGGATTTGTACATCGATGCACAAGGGCGAGAACCGCTCCTGGAGAGATTAAAGCAAGAAGGGAAGATCGAGCGACTGGAGGTGTGGCGGAAGCGCCGCGACGGTGAACCTATCTACGTTGTCGAGAATCTCGTCGGCCATTTCAACGAGCGAGGCGAGTTGTACGAAATCAAAGGCTATGTTTTCGACGACACCGAGCGCAAACGGGCGGAAGAGGCGCTACGACAGAGCGAGGAGCGGTTGAAACGGGCGCAGGGGATCGCCCACCTCGGAAGCTGGGAACTCGATCTCGCGAACAACCATTTGTCCTGGTCCGATGAGGTGTATCGGATCTTCGGCCTGCCGCCGCAGGAATTTAAGGCTACTTATGAGGCCTTCCTGGAATCCGTGCACCCGGACGATCGCGCTGCCGTGGATACGGGTTATTCCAGCTCGCTGCGAGAGGGACGGAATACCTATGAGATCGAGCACCGGATTGTCAGGAGGTCCACCGGCGAGATCCGCATCGTCCATGAAAAATGCGAGCACATCCGGGACGCATCCGGGCGGATTATCCGTTCCGTCGGAATGGTCCACGACATCACCGAGCGCAAGCAGGCCGAGGAGGCGTTGCGTGAGCTGACGAGGACGCTGGAGACGAAGGTGGCCCAGCGGACGGCGGAATTGGAGCACCGGGCCCGGCAGCTCCAGAAACTGGCGCTGGAGGTGTCGCAGGCGGAGGACCGCGAGCGCAAGCACCTGGCGGAGATTCTGCACGACGACCTGCAGCAGCAGTTGGCGGCGGCAAAGTTTCATTTGGGCATGTTGCGCAACCGGGTCAAGTATGATCCCGCGCAGCGTTCGATTGCCGGCCAGGTCGATCACATGCTGGCGGACGCGATTGAGAGGTCCCGCAGCCTGTCGCACGAGCTCAGTCCGGCCATCCTGTACCACGGCGATCTGGGCGAGGCGCTCGAATGGCTGGCGGGCCAGGTGCAGGCGAAGTACGGTCTGACGGTCCACGTGGACGCCGTCGGCGCAGTGGACGCGCAATCCGATGCGCTGAAAGTGTTTCTGTACCGGGCGGCCCAGGAGTTGCTGTTCAACGTGGTCAAGCACAGCCGAATCAATGCGGCCCGCATCCGCGTACGGCGCATGGGTCGATGCCTGTGCCTGTGCGTCTCGGATCGGGGGCGGGGTTTCGACCCGCAGGAGCTGAAGGCCACCGCCGGGTTCGGACTCCTGAGCATCCGGGAACGCGTCCAACTGCTCGGCGGTCGGATGAGGATCAAAGCCGCCCCAGGCAAAGGCAGCACGTTCTTCATCGTCGTTCCGGACGGGGAACTGTCCGGGGCGGACCTCGAGCGGCAGCGCGTCGATGGAGAAGAATCAAACGGACCTGCCGGTCGGGACGCATCCATTCCGGAGCCGAGCCGGCCTCGGCTGCGCGTGCTGCTGGCCGACGACCACGAGATCGTGCGCGAGGGCCTGGCGGCCTTGTTGAACGATCAACCGGATATTGAAATCGTGGGCCAGGCGGCCAATGGCTGTGAGGCGGTCGATCTGGCCTATCAGCTTCGGCCCGATGTCGTCGTGATGGACGTCGCCATGCCCCTGATGGGTGGGGATGAGGCCACGCGGCAGATCAAGCTGCACATGCCGAACACACGGGTCATCGGACTGTCCATGTATGGGGAAGTCAGCATGGCCGAGAAGATGCGCCGGGCTGGCGCGGAGGCCTACCTGCTCAAAACCGGCCCCTCGGACGAACTCCTGGCCACCATCCGAGGCGGGGTAGCCATAAGCAAGTAGGGCGCTATATGCTTGGACCCGGCGGCAGCGGCAAAGCCATCGGCCTTGCCGCTGCCACCCGGACGTCTAATGAGTTTTGACGAGCAACTTCGGTAATCGCTTTGCGGGCTACCCGGTCTTTCTTGGCAAAAGGCGGCGCGGCAAGGCCGCCCGCGCAGGTTCTGATTACCGATTTTGTCTGTCAAAACTCATCAGAGGCTGCGAAAAACTCCGTGCTATGGCTTGGTTGCGCGGATGTCGTCGATGAAGAGCAGTCCGGTGCCGCCCGGAGTGGGCGTCTTCCGGTCGCCGACACCGATATACATCTTCTTGATCGCCGCGGGATTCACGCCGCTAAAGTCGCTGAACGGAATGTCCCATCTCACCCACGTGGTGCTTTGCGTGACTCCAGCATCGGGGTGGACCGCGACGCCGACCTTGCCGGCTTTGTCCTCCAGGCCCACGTAGAGCTTGTCCGCGCCGTTGCTGCGCTTGCCGTGGACAAACAGCGTCAGAGCGCTCATATCGTGATCCGTCCAGTTCTGCGGCGTATCCCAGGTCCGCTCGGTCTCGGAGTAGAACGGCGTCACCACGTTGTTATAGTCCAGAGGCATCGACTGGAAGCCGCTGTTCACGACCTTCTGCTCGGCATACGGTGGCTGGAGGTAGCCGACGCGCGAGCCGTTATTGTTCGTCCAGCCGTCGATCCACGTCTGGAAGATCTCACTGCCTTCCTCATCGGTGTAGCTCTCGAAGTCGTCCACGACGATGAAGTCGGCCGTCGTAAAGCTCCAGACGACACCCTTCCACGGACTGCCGGCGTCGGCCGTACTAATCTCATCCACACGCCAGTAGTAGGTCTTGCCCCACTCCAGCGGGCCGGGATCGAAGGTGGTCTGCTCCAGCGTCTGGCGGCCCTGGTAGATACCGGCGGTCGTGGTGTCAGCGCTGGCTACCGCGTCGGCACTGTCGCCGAAGTACACATCATGGTTCGTCGCCTGCTCGCCCGCGAGCCACTGAAGCACCGCGTTCTGGACGGCATGAGGCGCTGCGTTGGCCGGCGACGGACCCGCGGCCCGCAAGGGCAGTTGCAGCCAGCCCTGGGGGATAATCTGACGCGGCAGAGACGGGCTTTCCCAGGACAACTGGGCGACCGCTCCGCCGGTATTCTCGTACCACTCCATGCGGATGGAATAGACCTGGCCCGCGACGAGATTCACGGAAGCCATGTTGTCGGCGGTGCCGTGGTCGGTCCAGTTGTCGATCACCAGCCGGCCATCGAACCACAGCCGCACGCCATCGTCGCTGGTCGTAATGAGCTTGTAGGTCTCGGTGAACGGGACTTCGAGGTTGGCCGTCCAGCGGGCGGAAACGCCGTCTGCCAGCCCGGCGACAATCTCCCCAGCCCAATTATGGTTGATCGAGCCTTCGGTCCGAGTGAGCACGGGCTCGCCCGAAAGGTCCATGCCCTTGAAGTACCGGGCTTTGGCCCCGCCGCCCGCTCCGCGCGTGGCAAAACTCCAAATGTCACCCCTGCGCGTGGTGGCTCCGAGGAACTCGTCGACCCGCCAGTAGTAGGTCTTGTCGAGCTGTAGAGTGCCCGGATCATACGTCGGGTTGACGGACATCCAGCCGCCGGCCGCGGCGTTCTGGACCTTGTCGAGGTTGTCTCCGAAGTACACCATATGGAATAATACGTTGCCTGCGCCCTTTTGCCATTTCAGATCTTGATTCGGATCGACGTACTTCATGCCGTCGGCAGGATAAGGCTTCCAGGCGATCAGCGGCTGAACCATAAAGCTCCAGACGTCCCCTTTCCACGGGCTTTCCGGATCGGCGTCGTTGATCTCATCCACACGCCAGTAGTAGGTCTTGCCAGGGACGAGCCCCTCCGGCCGGGGACCACCGGGCATGCCGACGGGCAGCAGGATCGTAGGCTGCCGACCGACAAAGACGTTCGTGTTGTCCGGGGTCGCCGCACTGACCTCCTCAAAACTCTCGCCGAAGTAGACCTCGTGCAGGACGGCGAACTTGCCCGCCTTCCACTTGAGCACAACCTGCGTCTTATCCACGACGAGGCCATTGCCCGGCTCGGGCCGCGCCGCCTTGCCCGGGCTCGCCAGGCCCGACGGATCGACGCCCGCCACGTACTCGCCTTCGTAGACGTTGACAAAATCCAGCCAGAAGGGGGTGTCGACGGCGGCGCAATGGAACTCGATCTTCACGGCGGCGTTCTTGGCCTCCGAGGTCCAGTGATACTCCGCCCACTCAGTCGTCACCTCAAATAGCGTCTCGTTCCAGTCGATGGAGTTGTCCGTCGCTTTCATCTTCGCGCTCACGGGGCGGGGCGCGTCCGCCTTGATCCAGAAGCTGGCCGTATATCGCTTGCCCACCTCCATCGGGATGGGGCTGTTCGCGACAATGAAATACCAACTGGTGCCGCCTTTGGGCACGATGCGCAGGCTCTTGAGGCCGTCGACGCACTCGGTCTCCACGACCTCGCAGGTGCCCTGCAGGCCGGCTTCCCAACCCCAAGTCCACCACTTCTCATTGGCCGGATCGTTCAGGATGACCTCGTCCTCCTCGAAGCTGGGATTCTGCAAGAGATTCTGGACCTGGGCGTGCGTCACCAGGGGGGCGGCCAACAGACCCAGGGCCCCGACGATCACCCAGCAAACCGATTTCTTCCCCATACGAGTCCTCCTTCCAGATATGCGTCATAGGATTTTCGCGTCCGGGCTACCCACCCGGGCGGATGCGTCACCTCGGCCAAGCGACTGGCACGTCCCACGGGAGTACCGTGGAACGCCATAGTCATCCGGACTTCCCTGGCCCTATGGAATTCGCGCGTTGCTTCACGTGAAGCCTATTATGTCCCAACCGGCCGGAAAAAGCAAGCGCAAAGAGGAGCGAAGACGCCGAATGTGTGACGGGGCAGGAGGAAGACAAGACGGCAGCCTGTGTCAACAAAAAGGGGAACCGGTCCTGGAACCGGTTCCCTCGCGCAGCCGGAGGGCTGCTCCATCTCCTACGACGCAAATCGGCTGGCGTACTTCGGAGGAAAGACCGGCCTACAGCAACGCCATCACTTCGAACCAGATGGTGTAGACACTGCCATCGGCTAAGGTGACGGTGACGGGTCTCCACCCGACCGCCGCTGCGAGCCCAATCGTGATCTGAACGTCCATCGTGGCGTCGGAAGTCACCACCGTGGAGTCCACGGTAATGTCGCTGCCGAAGCTGACCGCCGGCGTCTGATCATTATTCGGCCCGTTGAAGTCGAGGTTCACGCCCGTGATCGTGACCACGAGGGGCAGGCCCACCGTCCCTTGATAAGGCGTCAGGCTCGCCAGATGCGGCACCGCCAGCGGATCCGGGACCTGGGTCGGGACACCTTCGTAGAAGCGCAATTGCGCGATCCGGACGCCGTTGTTGTCATAGGACCACAGGTAATCCTGCAGCAGGTCGGAGAACAACGGGACCCTCTGGTACGTCCATACTCCGGCATCATAAATCCAGGCATAGATGTAGAGCAGTTGGGCACTGACGTTCGCGAACTTCATCTGGCCCTTCTCGCGCACCGAGACGAGTCGCAGATCCGAGACGATCTCTCCGACGTTCGGGTCCGTGGCACTGGTAGTCATCCGGATTTTGCCGCCGGGCTTGCCCAGCACGCGCAGGTACACGGTGTACGAGGTGATCCCATCATTGTCCGGATCGGGATTCGGAAGCTGGAATTTGGCCGACCCGTCCGTGCCGTCATAATCGAGCACGGCGAAGTCCGGGCCCTGCTCCAGAAGGATCTTGGTGGTCGCCGCGTTATCTTTGCTGCCGAGGCTCACGAAAATCCGGTGTCCATCGCTTGTTATGGACGCGGGGTCGACGTTCTTGGCTTTCGACATGCCGATGATATTGAGATTGTAATGTGCCCCGCTCGGGCAGCCGTTGCCGGTTTCCGTCGTGCCGGCGGCCACCCACGTCGGGACCAGCGCCACGACCATTGCTGTTGCCAGAACACAGAAGACTACTTTGCTTTTCATTTTTGTTTCCCTTGACTGTTGAAGGATTTGCTCACTTACACACGCTCCGCACACGGTGCGGCCTCCTCCCCCCGGTGCCGGTATGCAGACACCGGCTTTCCCCGGAACTCACGGCATGAATCTCTCCTTTACGTAGGGCAAGCGCATCGGCCGGCCCGGCGTGTGCCGGGCGCTGAAGCCAACAATCGGTCTTCGCTGATTCCAAATGTCCGTGGATGAATACAGGTGCAGAAAGCAATGCGGAAAGAATGATCCACCCACGCCCCCATCTGTGCCGTTACCGTTCTTTTGTCCTTCAACCCCTTGATTTGGCTTTTGCGCTACTATCGAAATTATCGAATTTCGCCGGCGCAAGTCCAAGCGAAATCGCTGGGCGGGCGTGTTTTCCTGGTTCGTCCGCGTCCCTCCGCGGTCCATGAGCCGAAGAAAGATAAGGAATTGCCTGTGACGGCGTAGCACCTATTCCTTACGCGAGGAGCATGGACAAAGACCGGAATCCTGCCATACTGTTCGTTGTGGGGTGGATCAAGGAACTCCACGCGAAATCAGGGCGGTTCGTTATGAATCGCCGCGCAGGGTGGCAGTACCTTTCTCTGTCCCGTCCTGCCGGGAGGCATTATGTCCGAGACACGTCCATCCGTCCGTTCTTCCCACAGAGATGAGATCTGGCCGAGCCTCCCTCTGGAAGCGTGGCAGGATACCTACGCCACGCTTCACAGGTGGGTCCAGATCATTGGCAAGATACGCTTGAGGCTGGCGCCGATGACAAACCACTGGTGGCAAGTGGCGCTCTACGTTACGTCCCGCGGTTTCTCGACTTCGCCGGTCCCCTATGGGTCGCACATCTTTCAGATCGATTTCGATTTCCTCGCTCATGAGATGCGCATCACCACCGATACCGGCGACATGCGGTCGGTCGCGCTCGCGTCCCGCTCCGTGGCCGACTTCCACGCTGAAACGATGCATGCCCTCCGGTCGATGGGGATCGACGTGCATATCTGGACGACACCCGTGGAGATCCCGGACCGGACCCCCTTTGAACGGGACCGCGTGCACGCCGCCTATGATCCCGAATATGCGCAGCGGTTCTGGCGGGTTCTCGTACAGGCGGACCGGGTACTCAAGGAGTTTCGCAGTCGCTACGTGGGGAAAGCCAGTCCGACACATTTCTTCTGGGGCGCTTTCGATGTGGCGGTCACCCGCTTTTCCGGACGCCGGGCGCCCGAGCATCCTGGATCGCCGAACGTGGGGCGTTCCGTGATGGTGGAAGCGTACTCACACGAGGTAAGCAGTTGCGGATTCTGGCCGGGGGCCGGGTTGGGTATCCCGGCGTTTTATGCCTATGCGTATCCCGAGCCGGAGGGTTTTAAGGAGTGGCCCGTCCGGCCGGCAGAGGCCTGTTATCACCGGGACTTCCGCGAGTTCATCCTGCCTTACGATGCCGTGCGGATGGCGGAATCCCCTGATCGGACACTGCTTGCCTTCTTTCAGACCACCTACGAAGCGGCAGCGATTCCGGGCCAGTGGGATCGTGCCTCCCTCGAGCGGAGCGGCGGAAGAACCCCGTGAAGGGGAAAGGGGAGTCGTTGAAAAAGCACAGTCATCGAACGACATGATATTCAGAAAAAGAGTGATCTCCAGGGGGTGGAACCATGGTGAATCCCGATAAGGTGCTCCGGGAGCAGTTGTTGGCGCTGCTGCAGGGCGGTCAGGCGCACATGAGCTTCGACGACGCGGCAGAGGGTTTTCCGATGAAAGAGATCAACACCAGGGTCCCGAACGCGAGCTACACCATCTGGCACATGCTCGAGCACATGCGGATCGCCCAAAGGGATATCCTGCTGTTCGTGGTGGATCCCAACCACGTCTCTCCGGACTTCCCCGACGGCTACTGGCCGAAAGTGGATGCGATGGCGACGCCTTCGCAATGGCGAAAGACCGTCGCGGGCATCCGCGGCGACTTGGAGGCGGTGGAGAAACTGGTAAGAGACCCCGAGACGGATTTCTTCGGTCCTATTCCTCATGCGAAGGACTATACCATCTTGCGAGAGGTGCTGCTCGTCGCGGACCACAACGCCTTTCACACCTCCGAACTAATCACGCTGCGGCGTGTGCTGAACCTCAAGCCGGTCAAAGAGTATTGACCACAAAATCCATTTGCTGGCAGGTTGCAGGAGCCTCGGGCTTTTCTACGCATAACGTCTGAACATTTCGCACGGGCCGGGTGGCAGCGGCACGCACCAGCCTCCTCTGAGGGCCGGGACAACGTTGTTTCCCGCGGCCCCGGACTCCTGCCGACACAATCAAAAAAGAAAAATAGTCCTTCATTTAGAGGCAAACGGGGGTCACAATCGTGAGATATTATGAGCAATGTTGGTCCAGCATTCAGCGTGTGAGTTCTCCATGTTAGAAGACAGGCTACTGGTATGGAGATTCAAGCGGGGCAGCCGGCCGGCCCTGCGGAGAATCTACGAAAAGTATCACGGCTATCTGCTGACGGTCGCCACGGCTCTTCTGAACGATATGAACACGGCGGAGGACGTGGTCCACGAGTCCTTTCTGGCATTTGCCCAGTCGGGCGACCGGCTGAAGCTCGACGGCAGCCTGAAGTGGTATCTGGTTACCTGCGTGTCCAATCGGGCTCGGGATCATCTGCGGGCCGGACGGCGCCGAGCCGTCAGCTTGGATCGTGCCTTGCCGACAAGTTCCCAGACCCAGGGGCCGGAATCTTCGGCGATCAGCAAGGAAGAGGTGCAACTCGTGATGGCAGCACTGGAGCAGATTCCCTACGAGCAGCGAGAAGTAGTCGTTCTGCACGCTCGCGGCCGGATGAAGTTCCCCGCTATCGCGAAGTTGCAGCGGGTGTCCGTGAAGACCGTCCAGAGCCGGTACCGCTATGGATTGGAGAAACTCAGGGTCTTGTTAAATGGTCAGGTGAAAGAATGAATCCTGTAAAGCAGGTGGCAAAGTTGATTCGGAGAATCGATGTAGTTCCCGATGCGGACCGGAGCCGGCGCGCATTGGAGGAGATCCTCGATGTCCAGGAAAAGGTCAAGAAAACCGTTTCGGCTGGTCTACAGCCGGATAGAGGGAGAATCGTTATGAGCAACCGAATGATCAAGTATGTCGCGGCGGCGGTGATACTGGCCGCCGGTGTCGGAGCCATGGAAATCCTGTGGAATGGTGGACCGGCCGCCCACGCGTTCGCGCGAACCGTGGAAGCCATGCAAGGCAAGCGGTCGTTTCACATACGAACGTACCGGCCCGCGCCGGAGCAACTGAAGGACGAGTTCTGGGCCGAGTTCGATGAAAATGGCGGATTGCTGCGGTACCGTCAGGAAGACGGGCCCGTCGTGACCGTATGGGAAGACAACGTACGGACCCGGTACTATCCCGAATCCGCCGGGATCAGGCTGATAACCAGTGTTGGCAATACGGAAGAAGAAGAGCTGGAGGAATTTGACCCGCAGCTCGCGGTGCAACATGCTTGTGAGGACGTGGCCGGCGGCAAGGCAACGGTGGAAGTGCGGGGCTCTTCGACTGAGGACAATCGAATCGCCATCGTGATTACGCGCGCCGATAATCTCTTGCGACACATTCTGTGGATCGATCCCGCCACCAGTCTGGTGACCCGGGCGGACGTGTATTGGTGGACCACGGACGAGACGACGCCGTCTCGTCGGCAGCGCCGCGGAGGATGGACTTACCACGTGGGAATCGAGGTGCTGGAATACAATCAGCTTATCGATCCGAATGTATTCACACTGAATCCTCCGGATGCGATTACCCTGGACCAGGTTTCGCAGGAAGTGGGCATGGCCCAGGGCGAGATGACGAATGAGGAGGTCGCTACCGCGCTGGTCCGCGCGTCTCTGGAAGCCTGGGCCGCCGGGGATTATGCGCGAGCCGGCACGCTTTTCGGGGGTGCTCCGCCCGAATTGCTGACCGAACACTACGCCCGTCTGCGGCCTGTCAGCGTTCTCTCCGTCGGCGAACCTTTGCCCGTTCCGTATCGAAAGCCGTGGTTTGAAGTTCCCTGCCGATACGAAGTGGAGCGTGACGGCCGGATCGAAACCATCGGATTGACACTAAATGTCCTGGCCGTCGATGGCCAGCCCGGGCGCTGGTACGTAAGCATAGAAGGAAATCCGTAACCAAACCGTCCCAGATTGTGAGAAGAGAGACATCGAAGCCCTCGGGCATGGTTCCGGGGGCTTTGTTTCATGTTGGGAGAGAGCGGCCCTTGAAGCGGTGGGGGGGCACGGGTATAATGCGGGCCATCAAGGCGTCGGAGACCAGGGAAACGGTGTGCACAGGACACCCTACCCTTTGGGCGGGGCAAGCTCAGTCTGTCTGTGTCGCGCCGCTTGTGTTCTGATTGCATGTGTGGTTATGCGTGATTTCAGTAAGGCAAAACGGGTCGTCATCAAGATTGGCACGAATACGCTGGCGAAGGACGGGGGGATCGATACGGCGTACTTCAGTGGCGTGGCCGCCCAGGTGAAGGTCCTGGTCGAGGCCGGACGGCAGGTCGTCATCGTCACCAGCGGTGCGATCGGCATGGGCGCCGGTCAGCTCGGCCTGACCGGGCGGGTCAAGGACATGAGGATGCGACAGGCCTGCGCCGCCATCGGCCAGCCGCTGCTGATGCAGGAGTATCGCGAGGCCTTTCTGCACAACGGCGTCCAGGTTGCCCAAGTCCTGGTGACCGCCGAGGTCCTCAGCAACCGCAAGACCTACCTGAACCTCCGCCGCGCGATCGAGACCCTGCTCGACCTGGGCGTCGTGCCGATCCTTAACGAGAACGACAGTGTCAGCACCGCCGAAATCGGCACAGCCTTCGGCGACAACGACCGGCTCAGTGCCCTGGTCGCCAGCAAGATCGACGCCGACCTGCTCATCATGCTGACGGACATCGATGCCCTCTACGACAAAAACCCGAACGAGCACCCGGATGCCAAGCCGATCCCCGTGGTCTTCGAGATTACCGACGAGATCGTTCGCGGCGCCGGTGGCAAGGGCAGCATCCACTCCACTGGTGGCATGAAGACCAAGATCGAGGCCGCCAGGATTGCCGCGAATGCCGGCTGCCGGATCGTCCTGGCCAACGGCCGGACGAGTCATGTCATCACTCGCATTATGGCCGGCGAGCCGGTCGGCACAATCTTCATGCCCAGGCGAAAGCTCAGCAATCGGGCCCGCTGGATTTTGAACAGCCAGACCGCCGGAACGATTCAGATCGACGAAGGCGCCCTGAAGGCCCTGCGGAACCACAAGAGTCTCTTGCCCAGCGGCATCATCGGCGTCGACGGCTCCTTCGACGCCGGCGACGTCGTCATGCTCAACACCGCCGCCAAAGCCGTGACCAGCCTTGGCAGCGCGCAGCTCAAGGCCCTGGCCGGCAAGCACAGCACCGAAATCAAGAAACTCCTCGGCCCCAAGCACCGCGACGTCGTCGCCATCCCCGAAGACATCATCTTTCTGGATTACTGAGAAGGGGAGGTAATACGGATTAGGAAAAACCCTTGCGCGACGGGACGCTGTCATCCTGAGCCGAAGATGGAGGATGCGGGCACCGCACGAGGGGTTTCATTCACACGCGGAACGGGCCTCTCAGTCCTGGAGCCCGATGCTTCGCTTCGCTCAGCGTGGTGTGCGCCACCCGCCGCCCACGAAACTCAGTCACCCACGGATTGTCTCCGTATTCCTACAGATTCCGGGCTTTGTCATCGAGGCCCAGCTTCTGTTTGTAAGCTTTGACCATCTCCAGTCTCTGGCCCTCGCGCAGGTCTTTTCGTCCGTGCAGAAGAGACTCATAGAGGGCCGCCTGCGCGCTTTTCTTCACCTGTTGGACGGCCTTCCGCTCGATGAGCGGCATCAAGGCCCGGACCGACAGTCGTTCCGCGAAGTTGACTTTTTCGTTCTTCAACGCCGCATCGACGGCTTTCTTCATACCGGCCCGGACGCAATTGTCCGTCGGAATGATGAGGCACCAGCCGATCTGCCGCTCCACGCCTGCCGGCAATTTCGGCGCAATCTTGGGCAATTCGCCCGGCCGGATCGGGATGGGCGCCAAGGCCAGCAGCGCACTGGTGTCCGCCCCCACCCTCTCCAGTTCCTTTTTCTTGCCGGCGGCAGCTCGCAGGGAGTCGCTGGCTTGTGCAGGATCCATCTGGGCACCGGCCTGCTCGACCATTTCCATGAGCCTTGTGATCTCGATCGGGGGCGCGTCCTTTGTGTCCATCACCAGAATCAGCCCCTCGCCGGGTTCCGTTACGCCATCCCGCCTCGCATCCTTCACGGCGGTCCCAAGCACTTTCTCCATCTGATTGGCGGCCGATGGCTGCCTGGCATATACGAAGGCATAGGGAACAGAATGCAGCGTCCGCTCGCCGAATTGTTCGGGCAAACCCCGGGCACCCCGTGTCTGTGGCGACGGGGCTCCTGCCCGAGTCATCGCCGTACAGGAACCGAACAGGATCGCCGCCAGACTGCCTGCCAGCAGAGGTGTCCATCTCATCATAACATTCTCCTTATAGGAAGACGGATTAGAACAGTCATACATTTCCCGCCAGTCCAAAGTTCAGCAGTCCGACGCACGCGGCCTCGCTGGCATGCAGATTCCGCACAGACGTGCGCGGAATGTTTGCCTTTTCTTTCCCTGATCGGTAATATGCCGGCGTCGAAGCAATCGGCGGTCTCCGGCCCAACGGAGCTCAGGGCGGATGTGCCGGCGCGGATGGTTTGGGTTCTTCATACTGGAGACAGAGCATCGTACTCATGGAATCTTGGACAGGGAGAAAACAGGCATGAAGAACTGGCTGTACCGGCTCCTGATCAACCGGACGACGAACGAGTGCTACCGGAATGCGCTCGGTTATTTCCCCAGCGGCAGTCGCATCCTGGACGTGGGGATCGGCAACGGCATCATGATCAAGACGTTCCATCCCCTGATCCGGTCCAAGCAATTGAAGATAACGGGAATCGACGTTGACCCGGATTATCTGAGGCACTGCAGAAAGCTGGTTCGCAGGCACGGGCTGGAGGATCACATCGAGGTCCATCAGGGGTCCGTGGAGAGTTACCAACCCGGGGAGACGCCGTGCTTCGACTTCGTCCTGTTCAGCATGAGCTTCATGCTGCTCGACGACCAGCAGTCGGTCCTGTGCCGAGTCAAGGACTGGCTCAAACCCGGCGGAGAAATCGTCTTCGTGCAGGCCATGTTCAAAAGGCGGTCCCGCCTGATCGACGTCATCAAGCCGAAGCTCAAGTACTTGACGACCGTCGATTTCGGTATGGCGACCTATGAAGCGGATTTCTCGACTCTTCTAAGCGGGAGTCGATTGTCCGTCAAGGAGGACCGACTGCTGAAAGGCGAATGGTTCCACGGCCAATGCCGGATGATCGTGGCCTCCGTGCCACAGGAAGACCGACAGCCGGCGGGAATCCAAGCCGACACCAGCCGCTAATCGCGCCCGGGCGGCTCTGCCCGTCACCCACCACGCATCACTTGACGACCGGCGTCAATATGATATTTCGGTAGCTGATGCCTGTATGGTCGCCTTGCAGGTAGATGGGGCCGGGCTTGAATTCGTCGGACCAGAGGGCGCCGCCGGTACAGCCGAGCAGCGGCTGATTGTCGATGATCGTCTGCCCGTTCAGTTTCACCGTCGCGTGCCGATCGACGAGAGTCAGATCCAGCGTTTGCCACTCGCCCGCTGGCTTCTCCGCGTTGATGGTCGGCGTGATCCGGCTGTAAATGCCGCCCATGTTATGGGAATCGAGTTTCTTGCCGTAGGAGTCGCAGACCTGAACCTCGTAAATACCCCGCAGGTAGACGCCGCTGTTTTCGCCCTTGGCGACCTTCACCTCCAGCTTGAGATTGAAATCCTCGAACTCGGCGACCGTGCGCAGGTTGCCATAAGAGACATGTGGTTTTCCTTCCTGCTGGACCGGCTTGTTGACCAAGACCCCGTTCTCAATCGACCAGCCGCTCTTGGCGCCCGGGTCGGTCAGCTTCCACGCATCCAGGCTCTTGCCATCGAACAGCACGATCGGTTTGCCGAACTTGACCTTGGACAGGTCCGGCCTGGCGGGCAACGGCGGAATCCGCTTGCCGGTGAAATTCGCCGGCTGGGTCAGCGACCCGTTGGGACGCTTGGTGACCGTAGTGAGCTTAAGGGTATCGCCGTCGAGCATCGCGGTGATCGTCTCAGTGGAGATGTCTTGGGGGTCGCGGGGAGATTTTTGAATACGGGTCACGACAAGCTTGTCGCCTTCGATTTTGACATTGTCCACGGGCAGAACGCTGCCGCCGCCCCAGAGAATGCCGGCGGAGAGCTTGCTGTCCTTTTCGACCACACCGAGCCAGCCGGCGGCGCCGTCGGGAATGGTCAGCGCCCAGCGACCGATGAAGGGATTGGCGCTTTCCGCGGCCCCAACCGGAATGCAAATGACCCATAAAGCCAGGAGAATCAACGTGAGACAAGTGCCTTTACTCATGAGAATTACCCTTTCCGATGCGTTGAAGAAAAATCAGGAAGTGGCAGGAGTATTCTGCGCCATGCTGAACAACCTGTGGTCTGCCATTCTTCATCCATCTGTAATCATCTGTGACGTTAAGTCCGGTCCACCATAGAATACCGGGCTCGCCGCAATAATTCAACAAGTTGGTCACCAGCCGGTTTTCGATTTGTGATGGATAGTGACGGGACGGGCTTCTGCAGAGGGAGAGAGCGTTGTAGTGCCGGACAGGAGCCCTGCAAGAGCCATTCCCGAAGCCCGCTCGACAACAGACAAGCTCGTAGGCAAAAGACTTATTCACAATCAGGTTCTTGCTCATTGGTGCGCATCCGAAACCGGCGGGACTATCTGCCTATGTGCTTCGTGGTGATCGAGTATGTATAACAAATGGAAGGAGAAAAGCAATGAAAAAGTGCCTGGTAGTCTCATTGACCGTGTGCCTGTCGGTAATCATGATTGGTGCCGCGATGGCAGGCAGTCAGAATGGCCGTGCAGGGCAGGTACCTGCATTTTATGACGGCAAGTTGCACACGATCAATCTCAAGCAGATGCCTCCGGCGGCGGAAGGTGCTCTCCTCGAGCACAACAAATCTATTAACCACATCTTTGTAGTAGAGCCCTCTGACGAGCAGGAGGAACTCATTGCCGTCCTTGATGCCATTCAGGGCGACGGTTTCAATCCTCTTTGGCAGGAAGTGCTAATCTCCCCACCCATCCAGTTCACGTCGGACACCGACGTTCTTGCGGCGGCGGCCAATGGAACGATAACCCTCACCTTTACGAACGAGGTATATCGCTGCTCCGTCGTGGGTCCGAAGAAGTAGAGAATGGCGTGCGGTCCACTTGGCCGGTGTGTCATAAGGGTCCACCGAAGGGCAGGAGCAGGCCGATGCTGAAGCCGGTGCTGTCGCCGGTGAATCGTCCTTCGGCCGTCAGAATGCCCCGGCTGATCCCGTAGGTCTCCGGCGTCTCGCTTCGGAAGAGCGTGACGCACCCGCCGACGTAGCCGCCCGCGTCCCATTCTTCGTCGACATCGAACTGCTCCTGGATGATTCCGGCGTCGGCTTCGAGCTCGCCCGTCACCGTGCGCAGGAGCAGGCCGCCGTAGAGGGCGAGCGGGCCGTGCCGCCATGTGGGACCGGTGGCGAAGACATATTCCACCAGGTTCAGCTCTTCCTCCGTGTCGAGCAGGACCGGGCCCTCCTCGAGAATAAATTCGTCGATCGTGTCGTGACGAGAGACCAGGTTGGTGAATTGGGCCAGGGCGCCCCAACTGAAGTCGTGCCATTTGAGCAGGGTGAACCGCGTTCCCATGCCCCAGGAGAAATTCGTGTCGCCATCGAAGCCGGTGGTCTCGGCCTGCGACGCTCCCAGCCGGAGGAAGAAGTCCAGTCGCTCCGTGGCCGCCACGGAAAAAGCGGCGTACACGGTCAGAAAATCAAAGTCCTCGGCAAGCGCGTCTCCGTCGACATCAAAGGTAATGTCCGTATCCGCCTGGCCATACTCGACCGATGCGCCGAAACGGGTCCCATCCAGCAGGGCGGTTGGGGACCCCACCGGCGCCTGCCCGAATGTGGACCGGCACACAAAAAGGACAGCAAAAACAACGACCACTCGCCGCATGACTCACCTCCTTGCATTCATCGATTGCGGAACCCGGATGACGGATTTCTCATCTCCGCATCGCACGCCATGTTTCGCGCTGCGGACCCTATCATCGTCCCGATTGGCGCGGAAGGCAAGAAAAAGTGTGCGGCAGAGCAAGCCCCTGAGTCGTGGACCGCGTCCATCCAAGGGAAGAATCCGCACAAATATCGAAAGACAACCGACGCCGGGCTTGACGGGCCGCCGCTTGCGATACCATATTCATCCCATCGATTAGGATTGAGCATAGTGTGCCCGGGTCTCCGGCAGGTATAGTAACTGGTTGGTGTACAAAGCTCGGCACGGCTTTGCCGAGCTGCATTCTGCCCAGCGGCGGAAGAGATGATGATGGGAGTTCAGAGCTCGGGGAATCCGGTTGCGTGTCCCATATGCGGCCAACGGATGACGTATTCCGGCGACGCTGATTATTACGACCAATCGTCCAGGTACAGAACACCCGTATATCACTGCGGTTCCTGTGATGTGTTATACCGGCCCCTGGACCATCGCCGGTTGGTCAGTCATTACTACGCCGCCACCTATGTCCAGGACAAGAACGAGGAGAATCTCCTGCGCAGCCGGATTGGATTTTTCCGGTGGATCCTGTCGCTCGTAAGAAGGTATGGATTCACCGAGGGCGCCGGCGGACCCCGTCCGTCGGTACTCGTGGATTTTGGCTCCGCCTACGGCCATCTGCTCCGCTTGGCCGAGGAACAGGGGTATCGTGCCGTCGGCATCGAGCTGAATGAGGATTTGGTGAAAAGCTGCCGGGAGAAAGGGCTCGTCGTACTTAGAGGATTCGAGGAGTTCTCCGAGAAGGTCGACGTGATCACAGCGCTCGACTCGCTCTATTGCGTGGCCGACCCCAGGGAGTTGATGGCGAAGATACGAGACCGGCTCAGACCCGACGGGGTATTCGTCGCCCGCCTCACCAACAGGAATCTATACGCCAAATTCCGGAGCATATTTGTACGAAAAGGAGACTGGAGCGCTATCGGCGACGCTACCGTAAGCTATTCCATGAAAGGCATCCGGAGGCTGCTGGCTTTGTCCGGCTTTCGCATCGAGAAGGTGATCCCCGACTGCGGCCGAGGCAAGAAACTCGCCGCCCGTAAGAGATTGTCCTATCTTTCCACTTACCTTCTGACACTTCTGACTCTCCAGACACGCATTCTGACCCCCGGGATCATCGTGATAGCCAGGCCCGCAGGCGGTCCTTCGAATAACGCGTGAGCGAATACCGGCGGGGTGAGCCGTGCAACCTCACTTGACCGGCTGCTCGCGGATTTCGAAGTGATAGGGAAACGGTCGGGCCATATCTCTCTGCAAGGCGGTCAGTCGCTCGTCCGCCTCGACGAATTGTCGGCTGAGGGCATCTCGCTCCGGCTGGTCGGGCAGGAAGCGGTTGCGCAGCAGGTTACCGACCGTCAACTGATGCCGGGCTTCAGTCAACTCCTTGACGACCCGGCCTGAGCGTCCCAGGGGCCGCCGGGTTCCCACGCATCAGCCGTCATTGAGGAGATGTTCAGGCCCTCGTGCAGTTGCCGCTCGGTTCGGGTCCTCGGCCGTGATCGCCGGGGGACAAATAAAGACGCGCACGCCGCGCCGGCGACATTGTTCGACGATCCCGCGGATGCCTTCGAGGTAACGCTGTTGGTGCTCCGCGTCGGCTTTCATGCCCCAGCCGATATCGTTGATGCCATAGGCCACCGTCAGTACCGTGGCGCCTCGGCTGAACACATCGCGCTCCAGCCGCTTCCATCCGCCCTCGGCCGTATCGCCGCCCCAGCCGGCATTGATGAACCGGACCTTGCGTTGGGGATAGCGCAGCAGCGTGTAATTCTCGATGACCTTGCCGTAGCCGCGCGCCGCCGTGATGCTGTCTCCGAGGAAGACAACTGTGTCGCCGTCGCGCAAGGCAAAATCCGCAGCGGCAGCGAGGCTCTGTTGTGCCATAGGGAGAACCAGGAGGATGGGGAGCAGGTACTTCTTCATGATTTCCCTCCAATCATTTTTCAGACGCCGGGGATTCAATATAGGTTTCTGAGCCGC
>Ga0315291_10001523_pt1 | contig 31055 bp, 32 predicted proteins | sample YL17G12_20_MG_FD_203070 | JGI IMG/M metagenome (GOLD analysis project Ga0315291, IMG submission 203070) | Sediment microbial communities from Yellowstone Lake, YNP, Wyoming, USA - YL17G12_20 | ecosystem: Environmental > Aquatic > Freshwater > Lake > Sediment | place: USA: Wyoming | collected...
ATTATCATTAATTTAATATTTTTATGAACAATAATTTTATAAAAAAAGCGCTTTTCTTCACGCTTTTATTTTCTCTTTTAATGCCCTTCTTAACCTGGGCAATAACAATTGTGAGTCCTATTAGCGCCACGAGTTTTGAAGAATTAATAGATGTGGTTATTAATTTTATTTTTTGGGTTGCCATAGTTATTGTCCCAATAATGGTTATTGTCGCTGCTTTTTATTTTCTGACATCAGGTGGAAATTCAGAAAAAATAAATACAGCCAAAAAAATTATTCTTTTTACTTTTATCGGGTTGTTTATTGTTCTATTGGGAAAAGGGATAGTGGCTATAATCAAACAGGTTCTCGGAGGAGGCAGCTAAAATTTGTGTCCTGGAATTCTGTTGCCAAGCAAGGGCCATTTTGGCCTTTTTAATTTATTAAAAACCATTAAAAATTTCTCGGTAATCCGAGATAGTATTGATATAATTTTTCTAACGGGGTAAAATAAAAATGAAATGTTAACACCCAAAGAAAAAGAAAAAATAATTAAAAAGTGCAAGGTTCATGAATCAGACACCGGGTCTTTTGAAGTTCAGATCGCCCTCTTAAATGAGGAAATAAAAGAGCTGGTTTTACATTTGAAAAAACATCCAAAAGACTTTCATTCAAAGAGGGGTCTTTTAAAAATGGTAGCGAAAAGAAGAAGGCTTTTGAAATGCCTAAGAGACGAGGACGAAAAAAGATACAAAGCTCTGATAAAAAAAATAGGTATCAAAAAGTAAATTCTGCCTAATTTTTAAATTAATATGATTATAAAACATATTGGTCAAAGAGTGGGAGTTTTGATTGATGTCCAAAATCTTTATCATTCAGCCAAAAATTTATACAAGGCCAGAGTTAATTTTAAAGAAATCTTAAAACTAGCTATAAGCCAGAGAAGCTTAATTCGGACTTTCGCTTATGTCGTCAGGACGAAAACAGGAGAGGAAAAACCTTTTTTTGAAGCTCTCACTAAATTAGGTATTGAAACAAGAGTTAAAGATCTCCAAGAATTCTATGGGGGGTTGAAAAAGGCTGACTGGGACGTGGGGATAGTTATTGATGCTGTCAGGATAGCTCCCGATGTTGATGCCTTAGTTTTGGTCTCCGGAGACGGAGATTTTATTCCGCTTCTGGAATACTTAAAAAATCAGGGGAAAAGAGCAGAGGTGATTGCTTTTGGCAGGTCAGCATCCCTAAAACTAAAAGAAGCCGCTGACGAATTTCTTGATTTAGAAGAAAACTTAGATAAGTATTTACTGAAAAAATAATTATTATGAACAAAAATTATAAACTCAAGATCGGAGGTCGCGAGCTTTTAATAGACATTTCCGACTTAGCCGAGCAGGCCAATGGTAATGTTTTAGTCCGTTATGGAGATACTCTGGTTATGGCTACAGCTGTAATGTCAGCTCAAAAATGCGAAGGCTTTGATTTTTTCCCTTTGACTGTTGACTATGAAGAGAGATATTATGCCGCAGGAAAAATCAAGGGACCAAGATATATAAAGAGAGAAACCCGACCTTCAGATAAAGCCATCTGCAACTCACGACTCATCGACAGAGCCATCCGGCCTCTCTTCCTAAAAGATCTCGGCCGCGAGGTTCAAGTAGTAATAACGGTACTTTCCTGGGACGGAGAAAATGATGCCGACATCTTGGGTTTAATTGCTGCTTCTTTAGCACTCTCAGTATCAGATATTCCTTGGTCAGGACCAATTGGGGTAGTTAGAGTTGGTAGATTAAATAATGAATGGATTTTGAATCCCACTTATGAACAAAGAGAAAAGAGTGATTTAGAAATTGTCTTAGCAGGATGCTTAGAAAAGGAGGAACTTCTGGTCAATATGATCGAGTCAAATGCCGAAGAAGTAGAAGAAAGTTTAGTTTTAGAGTCTTTTGAGTTTGCTAAAAAATCTTTAAAAGAGCTTATAGAATTTCAGGAAAAAATTGGGAAAGATACTGGTAAGGAAAAACTTATTATTGAAACTTCTCCTCCTGATCTCGAGCTGGAAAAAGAAGTTAGGGAGTTCTTAAGAGAAAAGCTAGAGAAGGCTCTTTATCAGAAAGATAAATCAAAAAGATTCAGCGACGCGGAAATGTTGAAAGAAGAATTATCTGATTTTGTTGGAGAAAAATGCAGTGAAGACGGGAAAATAAAGTACGCTTTGACTCTTTTTGATAAAGAAGTTGACAGGCTAATCCATGAAAAAATAATAAGGGAGGAAAAAAGACCCGACGGAAGAAAGCTCGATGAACTGAGAGAGCTTCATTGCGAGGCTGGAATTTTACCTAGGACTCATGGTTCAGGACTTTTTTGCAGAGGAGAAACAAAAGCCTTATCTATCTTAACTTTGGGAGCACCAGGAGATCAACAAATCCTTGAAGGCATGGAAATCACGGGTAAAAAAAGATTTATGCATCACTATAATTTCCCCCCTTATTCTACAGGAGAAATTAAACCGATGAGAGGACCGGGAAGAAGAGAAATTGGACATGGTATGTTAGCTGAAAAAGCCCTTTTACCTTTAATTCCTAGCTTCGAAGAGTTTCCTTATACGATGAGAATAGTGACAGAAATTCTTTCCTCAAATGGCTCGACTTCTATGGCTTCCGTCTCTAGCTCTTCTCTAGCCTTGATGGATGCCGGAGTACCGATTAAAAGCCCGGCTGCAGGTATCGCTCTTGGTCTAATGCGTAATGAAAAAGGAGAATACAAAATTTTAGCTGATATTCAAGGCCCCGAAGATCATCACGGCGATATGGATTTTAAGGTGGCTGGAACCAAAAAAGGCATAACCGCTATTCAAATGGATGTAAAAATTAAGGGTATAAACGACAAAATATTTAAAGAAGCCTTGGAACTGGCCAAAAAATCTCGAATTCAGATCTTAAATAAGATAGAGGAGGTCTTGCCAAAACCAAGGCCACAACTATCACCCTTTGCACCAAGAATCTATACCTTACAGATAAACCCAGACAAGATAAGAGAGGTGGTGGGACCGGGAGGAAAGGTAATTAATGAAATTATCGGAGAAACCGGAGTGGCAATTGACATTGAAGACACGGGCTTGATTTTTGTTATTGCCGAAAAAGAAGAAGCAGCTAAAAAAGCGATCAGCTGGATAAAGAACATAACCCGAGAAGTAAAAGTGGGTGAAATTTTTCAAGGAAAAGTAAAAAGGATTTTAGACTTTGGAGCCTTTGTCGAGATTTTACCTGGACAAGAGGGTTTAATCCATATTTCTCAACTTGCTCCCTGGAGAGTTAATAAAGTTGAGGATATAGTGAAAACTGGAGACGTTGTCCCAGTGAAGGTGATCTCAATTGATGAACAAGGTAGGATAAATCTGTCCCTAAAGGAAGCTCAGCCTGAGGCCTATAGAGAAAAGGGTCCTATAGGAGATAGATTTAAGAAATTTTTTAAATAAATCTGTGGTAGAAGAAATTATTACTAGAAAAAAATTTTTTAAAAGGGAGGACATTAGAACGATGGAAAAAGACATAAGCAGGCTAAAAGAAGAGGAAGCTCATAAAGAAAGAGAAAGGGTTGTTGATTTAAAAACAGGGAGGGAGAAAGAAAAACTTGACCTGAAAAAATTAGAAGAAGAACGAAGAAAGAGACTTGGAGAAGAAAAAAGAACGGGAGAAGAAAAAATTAGCTTAGAGACTGAGGAAAGAAAATTAGAGGAAGAAGAGGTTCAACCAGAAGAAGTAAGTCTTAACGAAGAAGAACGACAATTAAAGGAAGAGAGAAATTCGATCGACAAGGAGTTGACCTTGTTAACAAAAAAGAAGGAGCCTTTAGCTAATGAAAGAGGCCAGAAGTTATCCAAAATTGCTCAACTCCAGGAAGAAATCGAACCAATTAGCGCTAAGGAAAAGGGGGTAGAGTTGAAAAAGAAAGAGATAGAGAATAGAGAAAGAGGCGCTGTATCTTCAGGAGAAAGAGCCATAATCGAAAAGGAGAGGTGGGAAACCGAAGACGAAAGAGAAAGAACTGAGACTGAAAGATGGAAAATCGAGGAGTTTATAGAGAAAATAGAGGGAGAAATAAAATCAATCGACGCTAGAACTCAACAACTTTCAGTAAAAGAGGCGGAGCTAAGAAAGAGAAGGGACGATATCGCAAAGCGCGAGAAAGAAATAGGGTTAGAGAAAGAAAGAATCTTATTGGAGGAAGAACTCTCTCTTTTTTTAAGACAATCTGAGCCATTAAAAGCAAAATTGACCGATATTGAAAAAAAACGAGTGGAGGCAGAAAACGCCTCAGCTGGGATTTTATTAAGAGAACAGGAAATTGAAGAGAAAATAATGGACATCGAAAAGAGAGAAGAAGTGGCCAAAACTGGATCGGAGAAGAGAATGACCGAGAAAGAAAGATGGGAGAAAGAAAAAGAAAGAAAGGAAATAGAAACAAAAAAATGGTACTGGGAAATCGAAAAGGGTAAAATAAGGGAGGCGGTCAAGAAAATTAAGTCGGAGTACCAAGAGTTATTAAAAAGTGAGGGGTTGATTAAAAAAAAGATTGAAGAAATCAATCTCTTTTTAAAAAGATCACCTGAGGCAGCCAAAAGAATAACAGTAGCAGTGAGAGTAGAAGAAAAAGAATTGGCAATGGCTAAAGAAGAAGAGAAGAGAAGAACAGAAGAGACGAAAAAAGAGGAAGTCTTAAAAAGAGTCTGGACAGAAAGAGAAAAACTAAGAACAAGAAGATTTGAAACGGAAAGGCTTAGCTCCGAGGAAGAAAGTAGGAGGAGGTTTCTAGAACGGATTGGAGCTGAGGAGAAAAAAGAAGGAAAAGAAGCTCCTGTTCCCTATCAACAAATACCGGTGGAAGAATCTTTCGGCCCTAAGCCAATTCCTAAAAAACATTCTCCCTTTAAGAAATTTTCGATAAGATTTTTTATACTTTTACTAACATTTCTTTTGTTGGCCGGTTCAATTTTATTCCTCGTCTGGTATTTTTACTTAAGAAAGAGGTTCTAATTAGATCTTTATGAGCAAAATTTCAAAAAAAGCTTACCAAAAAATAAAAAAAATACTAGAAGAAGAGAAAATATTGCTGGAAAAAGAGTTAAAAAAATTCTCAAAGGAAGATAATAAACTAAAGGGTAACTGGAACACCCTTTTCCCTTATTTTGATGGAGAAATCGGAAGCGCCCAGTTAGAAAAAGCAGCTGAAGAGGTTGAGGAATATGAGGCAAAACTCCCAGTAGAATATACTCTGGAGCTCAGGCTTAGAAATATTAATCTCTCTCTAAAAAAGCTGGAAAAAGGAAAGTATGGAATTTGCGAAAGATGCAAAAAAAACATTAATACAGAGAGGCTTAAAATCTGTCCTGAGGCAAGACTTTGTATAGATTGCCAAAGAAAATAATTTTTACCCCGTTAGAAGTTTCGTTTCAAGACTATTATCAAAATCATTTGTGCATAAAATTTCTAACGGGGTTTATTAATATAAATTAGCTAATATTTAAAATAAAATGTCAGGACATAGTCATTGGGCAGGAATAAAACACGACAAGGGAATAGCTGATGCAAAAAGAGGCATGGCTTTTTCAAAATTGGCCAGAATGATTTCTATTGCTGCTAAAAAAGGAAGGGATCCTTCAATAAATTCGGCTTTAAGAGTAGCCATAGAAAAAGCACGGGAGATAAACATGCCAACTGAAAACATTGAACGGGCGATAAAACGCGGTACAGGAGAATTAGAGGGCGCAAAACTAGAGGAGGTTATTTTCGAAGCTTATGGGCCGGGAAATACAGCGATTATTATAGAAGGGATCACTGATAATAAAAATAGAACTCTTAATGAGATCAAAAAAATCTTAGGTCAAAGTGGCGGAAAACTTGCTGTTGCTGGATCAGTTCAATGGCTTTTTGAAAGGAAGGGGGTGATAACGGTTTCTATAGTCGCCAATCAGGAAAAAATCACAAAAGAAAACCTTGAATTAAAAGCTATTGAAAATGGAGCCGAAGACATAAATTGGAAAGATGATTTCTTAAATATATTTACTAAGACAGAAATATTAGAAAAGGTTAAAAAATCTCTGGAAGACCAAGGACTTAAGATTGAATCTGCTTCTTTGGATTGGACGCCAAAGAATTTAATCAATATTGATGAAAAAAACAGATTAGCTTGTCAAAAACTTTTTGAAGCACTCGACGAAAATGAAGACGTTCAAGAGGTTTACTCTAATCTTTCTTTTTAAATAATAATTACTTATTGGTAAAAATGATAATAATTGGCATCGATCCTGGTATTGCAACAACAGGCTATGGGGTGATTGAAACCCCTTTTTTAAAATTGAGAACTAAGACCATTAAATCCAAGATGAAAAAAGCGAAAGTGGCCAAAAATACAGCTGGCTTTTCCTGTCTTAGTTATGGTTTGATTAAGACCACCCCTTCTTTTACTACTGCCGAGCGCTTATATAAGTTAAGCAGAGAACTAACTAAATTGATTAATAAATACAAGCCTGAAGCTCTAGCGATAGAAAATGTTTATTTTTTTAAAAACCTCAAAACAGCTATGCCTGTCTCTCAGGCCAAGGGGGTTATCTTATTAACTGCTGCTAAGAAAAAAATTCCGGTCTTTGAATTCGCCCCTCTCCAAGTAAAAATGGTAATTACTGGCTATGGAAGAGCGGAAAAAAGACAGGTTCAAGAAATGATTAGGATTTTACTTGGCTTGGACAAGATTCCTTCTCCCGACGACGCTGCTGATGCTCTCGGAATTGCTATCTGTTGCGCCCTGGGAATAAAACAAGCTTGACCCCACACCATAACGAACACTGTGCTCCGTACAAATAAATTAAATTTGTGCTCATTTGGTGTGGGGACTTGACAAGCTACTTTGGTCGCTTATAATGGCCTTAAGATTTAAAAAATCCACTAGATTTGGTGAGATTATTATAAAAAAGGTCGTTAGAAATCGAATCAATAAATTCTTACTTTCTCAAATTAAGAAATAAGTAAGAAAATTGAAATCATGCTTTACGAAGACGACGAATTCTCTGACGGTTTCCTGAACGAGGAAGAAGAGGAGGAAGGAGATGACACTGATCCTTCTGAAGAGGAATCTCTTGAGCCCGATAAAGAAGAGGATAAAGGATGGGAAGAAGAATAAAAGCAAGTAATTGAAATAATCTTAAAACCCCCGACTAAGGGGGTTTTAAGATTATTTCAATCTCGCAAATTTTCTTTTTCCAACTTGAACGACTTCCCCTTTCTTGAGCTTAAGTTCTTTTTTCCAGTCATCTTGAACTATATTATTTATTTTTACTCCCTTTTGTAAAATCAATCTTTTAGCTTCGGACTTTGAAGAAACCAGTTTCGTTTTGACTAATAAATCCAGAATATTAATATTTATTTTCTCTATTTTGATCTCTGGAATATTGAACGGTAATTCTCTGTCTCTGAAAACTTTATTAAATTCCTTTTCTGCAAAAAGCGTCTTCTCTTTATTATAAAGAAGGGTAGTAATTTCTCTGGCTAGTCTTGACTTAGGGTTGCGAGGATTAACCCTCCCGGACCCTAGGTCTTTTTTTATTTCCTCTATCTCTTTTAAAGATAAGTTGGTAACTAATTCGAAATATTGTAAAATCAAACCATCTTTAAGAGACATTATTTTCCCGAAAATTTCTCCTGGTTCGTCTGTAAGATCAACGGTGTTATTAAAAGTTTTACTCATCTTTCTTCCGTCAAGACCTAAGAGTAAAGGAGTAGTGAGAACAAATTTCTCTTTTTTATTAAAAATCCTCTGTAATTTTCTGCCCACTAACATATTGAAAGTCTGGTCGCTCGCCCCGATTTCTAAATCAACGTCCATTGCTACTGAATCATATCCTTGCATTAAAGGATACAAAAACTCATTTATCCAGATCTCTCGCTTTTCTCTTAAACGCTTTTGAAACATGTCTCTCTCTAGCAACCGACTAACTGTAAAATGAGAGGTGATCTTAATGAGATCAGAAAAGTCAAGCTTAGACAACCAATCACCATTATATTTTATCTGGACCTTAGAAAAATCAAGAAATTTTGCCACCTGCTTTTTATAGGTCGCCATATTATTCTTTACTTCTTCTAAGGAAAGTGGTTTTCTTGCTTCGTTTCGGCCCGAAGGGTCACCTATTTGGGCAGTAAATGTACCAAAAACTAAAATTACCTCATGCCCTAGTTCTTGAAATTCTTTAAGTTTTTTTAATGGAACGAGGTGGCCTAGATGAATCTTAGGACTTGTCGGATCAACTCCAAGATAGAGGCGAATTTTCCTCTTTTTCATTAATTTTCTCAAGCCTTCCTTAGTAGGAATAATCTCTTCTACTCCCTTAGTTAAAACTTCTTCAATTTTTCTGTTTAATTTTTTGAGCATTTTTTATTATTTTGGAATTAAAATCCCGAAATAAATAATAGGTGGAGGCTATTTGAGCAAGCACGTATGTTTAATTTAACATATTTTAAATAATAAATAAAGTGTGATATTATTAAAAATATCCTTTTAAAAAAGCAATGCCAAAGAGAAAGTACTATCGTAAAATCTATCCCAGGAAATCCTTTTTACGTCCTGAAAAAAAGGGGCTGGTTTTTGTCTTCCTGAAGATTTTTTTCTTCAGCTTCTTGGCTTTGTTCCTTTCTGTCGTGTCTCTTTTCCTCTATTACGCCAAAGACTTCCCGAGACCCGAAGTGTTTGCAGAAAGACAGCTTTTTCAATCAACAAAGATCTACGACCGAACTGGAAAAGTCCTTCTCTACGAAATTTATGGCGAAGAAAAGAGAACGGTTGTTTCTTTAGAAAAAATTCCGGACCACCTAAAAAAGGCGGTCATTGCGACTGAGGATGCAAATTTTTACAGTCATTTTGGAGTAGACCCGCGCGGAATAGTTAGGGCTGTTCTTTCTGATTTAAAAATTGGGCAACCTCTCTATGGTGGCTCAACCATTCCTCAACAATTAATCAGATCCACTTTTCTAACTTCTAAAAAAACAGCTGAAAGAAAAACAAGAGAAATCGTTTTGGCTTTAGAGTTAGATCGACGCTACTCCAAAGACCAGATACTTGAATGGTATTTAAACCAAGTTCCTTTTGGCCAGAATGCTTATGGCGCGGAGGCAGCTAGCCAAACCTATTTTAAAAAATCTGTTTCTGAAATTTCTTTAGCCGAAGCCGCTGTCTTAACTGCCCTAATCAAAGCCCCTAGCTACTTTTCTCCTTACGGAGAGCATAAAAATGAACTTCTTGGGAGAAAGGATTATGTCTTGGATAGAATGGAAGGTCTCGGATTTATTTCTCAAGAAGATAAAGAAAAAGCGAAAAAAGAAGAAATAAAGTTTGCTGAAATCTTACAGCCAATAAAAGCTCCCCATTTCGTTTTTTATGTTAAGGACTATCTAGAATCAAAGTATGGAGAAGATTTTTTAAAAGAAAGAGGGCTAAGGGTTTATACCTCTCTGGACTGGGAGCTGCAAGAAATAGCTGAGAAAGCAATAGAAAAAGGAGCAAAAAATAATGAAAGATACCGATCTTTTAATAGCTCTTTGGTGGCTATTGATCCCAAAACCGGCCAGGTCTTGGCTATGGTAGGATCTAAAGATTTTTTTGGAAGTCCTTATCCGGAAAACTGCATGCCAGGAAAAAATTGTCTCTTCGAGCCTAACCCCAATGTGGCGCTCTTGGGTCGTCAGCCTGGATCGGCTTTTAAGCCTTTCGTTTATGCCACTGCTTTTAAAAAAGGTTTTGATGATAAATATATTGTAGTCGATGAGCAAACAAATTTCGGAAATTGGGGTGGTGAAGACTATGTCCCCCAAAACTATGATGGCAAGTTCAGGGGTCTAGTCACCTTGAGGCAGGCCCTAGCTCAGTCTTTAAACGTGCCCTCGGTAAAGGTTTTACTGCAATTAGCTGATTCAGAAGAAATCTTTAGGTCGGGAGAAAAGCCAGATAGTATAAAAACTGCCGAAGATTTAGGAATTACTACCCTTAAACCTCCTTATGGTCCCTCAATAGTCTTAGGAGGTTGGGAAGTAAAACTTTTGGAAATGGTGTCGGCCTATGGAGTTTTTGCCCAAGATGGCTTGAAGGTCCCATTAGTGTCCATAGTCAAAATAACGGACTCCAATGGAAACGTTGTTGAGGAGAACGTAAAAGACCAGAAAAGAGTTCTTAATTCAGAAATCGCTAGGTTAATAAATAATATCTTATCAGATAATGAAGCCAGGACCCCAATATTTGGCCCAAGATCGCCTCTCTATTTTGAACAGTTTGAGGTAGCGGCTAAGACCGGAACAACCGAGAAGTTTAAAGACGGCTGGATAATAGGCTATACTCCTTCGATAGTGGCAGGAGTCTGGACCGGCAACAATGATAACTCTCCAATGCAAAAAGAGCCAGGCGTTGTTTTAGCCGGTCCTATCTGGAGAGCTTTTATGGAAAAGGCTTTATTAAAGTTCCCTAAGGAAAATTTTCCCAAACCCCTAGAGGCTAAGCCTGAAACACCACCTTCTTAATCGTATTTTCTCCTATCCTTTCATTCAGGAGGTTGATAACCTTCTTTTTTTCTAAAGAAACTCTCTGACGAATTTTCTGGTTTGGTATTTTCAGACTGAGAACTCCTTTTTTGAAACTAATAACTCGAGCCAGGCTCGAGTTATTTTTGTCTAAAATTTTGCCTAAAACAATCTTCAGAGTTTCAGAAATTTCAACCAATAATATCTTGTTTTAAAACCCATATTCTCCAATTCTTTTTTCAATAACTTTTCCAATCGGCTGGAACATAGACTAATCAGTTTTCATCGGCATTACGATATAGATATAATTTTGATCGGCGGTGGGCTTTAAGGCAGCTGGTCCATCCTCACCATTTACTTCAAAATTCAGATCTTCCCCCTTAATATTCAATATCCCATCAATTAAGAAGCGATGGTTAAAGGACACTTCAACTTTTTCTCCCTTGACTTTTCCAGGGGTGAAAGACTTGTACTCTCCAAGCTCGGGGCTTTGACTTAATATCTCAGCTCCATCTTTTTTGGGATCGACTCTGACTTTCACTTCGTTAATCTTACCGCTAAAAAGGCTAGCTGCTTTAATCTGATTAAGAAATTCGTTTTTTTCTAATAAAAGCGAGGTTTTACAGCCCTTGGGTATGATGGCTTCGTAGTTGGGGTATTCTCCCTCAATGGTTCTGGAAACTAACTGAACTTGAGGATGATTTGTCTCAGCCATTAGGGAACTGAATAAAACTTGATTTGGGGAAACGAATATTTTCAATTCCTCCTCCTTTTCTCCGAAAATGTTAATAATTTCCTTGATTGTTTTCTGGGGAAGGATTGTCGAGTATTTTTGTTCCAACTTCTCAAGAGGAAGCTTCTTCTCCCCTAATCTAAAGCTGTCGGTCGCGACTATTTTTAATATTTTGTTTTGAAATAAAAAGTAGACTCCGGAGATCTCTGGCCGTGCACTCGAAGGTTGGGCGATGTCGACAACCTGAGAAAGGCTTTGGCAAAAATTCAAACTATTAACTAGAATGAAATTATCTTCTGAAACCTTGGGGATAATCGGGAAGTCTTCCGCGGGAAATGTTTTTATTTTTGTTTTATAATTTTGGCACTCAACTACTAAGTCATTATTTTCGGTGTATATATCCACCGGTTTGTTTGGTAATAAATTAATAAAGTTGCTTAATATTTTTATAGGGACGGTGGTTTCTCCCTCATTTTCAACCTTAGCTAAAGACCACCATTTAATTCCTATTTCTAGATCGGTGGTGATTAGACTTAGAAAGTTCTTTTCGGTTTTTATCAATAAATTATTTAAAATGGGTAGGCTTAAAGATCTTGGGACGACTCGATTAATAATACCAACCCCTTTTTTAAAATTTTCTTGTAATATAGTTAATTTCATAATATATTTTATTGTTATTATCTTTACTAAAAAAGCGTTTTTATGAATAGATTAAAGAAGATTAATTAGTGGGGAAAAGTAGTAAATAATGGTGGATAGTTTAAAATGGTTTTTATTAAGAGGTTATTAACAAAAAATTTTCTGCCTTATTAGATTAATTTCCTCAGATAAATTTGGGTTTTTTTCTAGCTCTCCTTGAATTTTCTCACAGGCATAAATAGCAGTGGTATGATCTTTTCCTCCGAATTTTCTGCCTATAAATGGAAAGGAGCTTTTCAGTTCTTCTCTGAATAAATACATTGCGACGTGTCTAGGCCTGACGATTTCTTTTTTTCTGCAGGAGTCCATAAGGTCTCTTTCTTTCAGGTCATAAAATTCTGCTACTGCTTCTATTATTTTTTTTGGCGTCACCACCTTGGCGGGCGAAAAAAGTATGTTTTTCAGGAGGGATTTTATAGTGTCCAAATCAGGAGACTGCTTATTCATTTTTTGGTAGATAACCAATCTATTTAAAGCTCCTTCTAGCTCGCGGATATTTCTTTGGATATTGGTAGCTAAATATTCAAAGACATTTTCCTGAAGAACGATTTTTCTTTCTTCAGCCTTCGTTTTTAAAATAGCCATCCTAGTTTCAAAATCAGGATAGCCTATGTCAGCTATCATGCCACCTTCAAAGCGTGACCTTAACCTTTCCGTTAAGGCTGGGATGGATTTCGGCGGCCTGTCAGAGGAAAGAATGATTTGTTTATTCTTTTCGTAAAGGCTGTTAAAGATATGAAAGAATTCTTCCTGGGTCTTTTCTTTTCCTGCTAGGAACTGAACATCATCAATAATTAAGATATCGATTTCCTGATATTTAGCCTTGAAGTTTTCCATGTCATGATTTCTAATTGATGATACAACGCCGGAGGTAAATTTCTCAGAAGGGAGATATTTTACTTTTTTTGAGGAAAAGTTTTTCAGGGCTTCATTGCCGATTGCTTGTAAAAGATGAGTTTTGCCTAATCCTACTCCGCCGTAGATAAATAAAGGATTATATACAGAGCCTGGTTTTTTTGATATGGCTAAAGCAGCTGCTTGAGCTAGTTCATTGAAGGGGCCAACCACGAAAGTTTCAAAGGTATAGCGAGGATTAAGGTTGGTTGTCTTATCTGCTTTAAATTCTTGAAACTCAAGTTGTTCAGTTTCTAAAACAGGTATCTCTCTTAGAGTCTTTACGTCCGTTTTATTTACAACATACTTCACTTCTTTAATCCCCCCATCGAGATCATGAATGATTTTGAAAATTGATTTGTTATATTTATTTTCGAGCCACTCTTTGGCGAAAGAATTAGGAACCAAAATTATTGCTTGCCCTTCTTTTATCTCAAAAACTTTGGTGTTTCGGAACCAGGTAGCAAAATTGGCACGGGAAATGCCTAATTGAATTTGGGCTAGAACTGCTTGCCAGATTTCTTCGTGGGTCATAATACTTAAGTAACCAGCTGCTTTTTAATTAAGTCATTTAATATTCTAATTATAATATAAGTCAATGATAAGTAAAATCAAGGGTAAATCACCTATTTTTGTTAATAAAGTGGGTAAAAAGTGTGAATTGACTTCGCTAATTTTTTTAGCTAATATAAACAATATGTCATTTACTTATAAACCCAAAAAAAGAAAAAGAAAACACGTCCACGGCTTTCTGAAAAGAAAAAGAACCAAAGGAGGAAGAAGAGTCCTTAGAAAAAGAATGAAAAAAGGAAGGTGGAAACTAACGGTTTAGAAGAAAGAGACGCCAGAGAGATAGCGTGAGCATATTTTTTATATCTTTTTTATTTTTCCAACTACAGTGCTACTAAAAAATTATCGTCTCAAAAAAAGAAACGATTTTGATAAAGCATTCAGGAAAGGGTGGAAGTTTAAAGAGGATTTTTTATCCTTAAGAGTGACAAAGAATATTTTTAAGAAAAGTCGTTTCGGATTTATAGTCTCCCAGAAAGTTTCCAAAAAAGCGGTATTGAGAAACAGAATTAAAAGAAGACTGAGGGCGATAGTGAATATAAAGTTACCAAAGATCAAAGAGAAACTGGATATTATTTTAATAGCTAATCCAGGCTTAGAAAAGAAAGACTTCTGGGAACTCGAGGAAGTTGTAGAAAACATTTTTAGAAAAGCTAATCTATTTCAAAAATGAGATATGTCATTATTTGACACAATTTTTTATCAACCCCTATTGAATATTCTAATTTTATTTTACCAATATCTGCCTGGGCATGATTTTGGAATTTCAATCATTCTTCTAACCCTACTGATAAGATTTTTACTTTATCCTTTAGGGACGAAAGCGATAAAATCCCAAAAAACCTTTCAGGATATTCAGCCAAAAATTAAAGAGATTCAAAAGAAATATAAGGATGATAAAGAAAAACAGGTTCAAGAAACTCTTAATCTTTATCGGGAAGCTAAAATTAATCCCTTCTCTAGTTTTTTGCCTCTTTTAATACAGCTGCCGATCTTATTCGCCCTTTATAGGGTTTTTTGGAAGGGGTTTAATATTGGAGAAACAATTTATCTTTATAGATTTATTCCAAGACCAGAATCAATAAATCCGACATTTCTGGGCCTGATAAATCTTGATAAGCCATATTTTCCGTTAGCGATTTTATGTGGAGTTTTACAATTTTTTCAGATAAAGATGATGGAACCCATAACAAAAAAAGGGGGGGAGTTAGACAAGTTTTCTAGCATGCTCCAAAAACAAACTCTTTACTTTTTCCCTGTTTTAATAATAATCATGCTATTGAATACGCCTTCGGCTATTAGTCTTTACTGGCTAGTAACAACAGTTTTTTCTATAATCCAACAATACTTTATCTTAAAATCTTATGCTAAACAGAAATGATTTGGATAAAATAAAAAAAGAAGTTGATGATTTTTTAAAGATGATGACCATCGATATTGAATCGGAATATCTTCAGCAAAAAGATGACACCGTTTATATTGATTTAAAAATGAAAGAACCCCAGGTCTTAATTGGTGAGGGAGGGCAGACTTTATTAGATATTCAGCATCTCCTAGCAGCCATATTAAGAAAGAAAATCACCGCCCCCGACCTGCTTCGCGGGCGAAGCGAGACAAGCGAGCCTCTCCTCGGGAGGCGGGAAGGAAGTTTCTATATTGATTTAGATATTAATGATTATAAAAAGAAAAAGATTGAATACCTGAAAGAATTGGCTAGGTCTGTCGCTGATGAAGTAGCTTTAAGCAAAAAAGAAAAAATCCTCCCAGCTATGCCAGCTTATGAGAGGAGGATAGTCCATATGGAACTAGCTGGTAGGGGCAATATCGCGACTGAAAGTATCGGCAAGGAACCTGAAAGGAGGATAATTATAAAGCCCTATCCCTAGTAGAGAAAAAACTGCTCAGAAGCAGTTTTTTAGTTTTATCATTACTTTTCAACCATCCTACAATACTGGTTCAGGAGATTCTCCTTTTCTTTTCAACTCTTTTTTCGCTTTTTCTATTTTTATTATTTCCTCTGGAGAAGTAGTGATTAACTGATCTTCGGCATAAGAAGCGACTACCTTAATGGCTACGTGCTTTTGGCCAGCAAAGAAAACTCCTTCTCCCACTTCAGATTCTAGTAATAAATACTTCTCCTCCTCAGTCAAATTGAAGGCTTTTTGGACTACATCAATCGTAGCCGGAGACTGCTTTAATAAAATCTGTAGAGAAGAGTTAGTAATAATCGGCTGGCCATAAGAAGATTTCATAAAATCTCCGACGTCGTGAGTGATAGTTGTTACCCCTAACCAATACTTTCTCGCTCTTTTTGCCATTCCATATAAGAAAGAAGCGCCATCTTCTGTTTGCATCAGCCACCAGGCCTCGTCAATTATTAAAATTCTTTTTTTCAAAGAAGACCTAATTGTTTTCCAGATGTATCTCAAGACAATATAAAGGGCCATTGCTTTTAATTCTTCTTCCATGTCTCTGATCGCAAAAACAACCATTTGGTTATCCGTTGAAATGTTGGAGTGTTGATTGAAAAATGAGGCATAGGCGCCTTTAGTGAATTTTTGGAGACGCCTCACCAAAGATTCCGAACCTTCCATGCTTTCCAAAACCGTTTCCAGATCTTCCATTAAAGGAAGCTTGTCTTTCCAAGTCGTTGGATCAGAATCTAATGTGATATCTTTGGCAGCATAAGTTTCGGTTACGGCCCTGTCAATAATAGCATCTTCTTCTGGAGTAAGGCCTCCCAACATAATTCTTAAGAGTCCAACCAAGTTTATAATATTTGATCTTAGGACATCTTCTGCTAGTTCATCTTCCCTTGGTATTGGTAATTCGAAAGGATTTATATGATGAGGGGAGGACAGAGAAATCTTAAAAAAAGAGCCGCCAACAGCATCGGAAAGATACTTGTATTCATTCTCAGGATCAATAATGATGACATCAACTCCCACCATTAAATAACGAAGGGTTTCCAATTTCACGGCGTAGGACTTACCAGAACCAGACTTTGCGAAAACAACCTCGTTGGCATTTTCCAGAGAGAACCTATCAAATAAAATCAGGGAATTATCGTGTTTATTTATCCCATACAATACTCCTTCGTTTGAACTTAAATTAAAAGCGACAAAAGGAAAAACAGAAGAAAGAGGCTCTGTATTCATTGGCGTGTGGATGCTTAATCTGTCTAGGCAGTAGGGTGAGGTAGAAATAAAACCCTCTTTTTGCTGAAACAAGGCAGGTTTCACATAAATTAACCTTGACTCAAGAATTGAGCGGAGACTGGTTTCTATTTCTCTTAATTCTTTTTCAGTGTCAGTATAGACCGTAAAATAAAGACCAAACTGAAACATCCTTTCTTGAGCGGTTTGAAGTTTGTCCCGTAAGGTTTCTAGGTCCCGGTAGGCTATCTCTAAAACCGGATCTCTGACTAAGCCCTTTTCCTCTCTTTCCATAATTTCGGACTGGACCTCAGTAACCCTTTTCATAAGTTGCCTTAAAATCATACCGGTTTCTACCGGGTGTATGAAGAAAGAAATATCCATTGGGATATCTGAGTTTATAATTGGTGAGAGCCAGGCAGTACTTAAATAGCGAGGATAGGAAAAAGCAAAAAAGGTTTTAGCTACTCTTTCGCCAAGTTTTATGTAATTATTAGAGATTTCAATAGCAGCTGGCGCAATAATGTCAGATACCTTAATCAACTCTGCCTCGAATATCTTATCAGGCAATTGAATATCTTTTTTCTTGAAAAATGAGAATGCCATATTAATAACTAATAACTAATAACTAAGAACTAAAAACTAAGATACTATTGCGATAACTCGGGGGGAATCTCTGGGTAGTAGCCGAATTCAGCCTCTTTTGGATGATGAAGACCCCAAAAAACTTCAATTAATTCGGGAGTAATTAAAGGAACAGCTTGAAGGCCGCATCTTTTTAGTCCTAAAGCCACAAACTCCATTCTTTGCCAAAGCTGGTTTTTGTGCCTCTGGAAAGCAGTTTCGGTTAGGCCGGAGGCTTGCTGAGCCGGAGATTTCTTTTTACCCTGAGATTCTAAGGGCGGGGGATAGAAGGGCACAACAACAAAAAAGGTCTTTGTCATGATTGAGCCTCCCTTTATCATCACTTCAATAAATTCTCGATACTCTCTGGTTTGGATTTTAAGAAGTTCGTTTTTTTGCTCCTCTTCGAGAGCTTTAAGCTTGTCTAAATATCCAGTGATATTTAATCTTCTTGATTGGACAACGATCTGGCAGGAAAAATCCAATGAATTCAAAAAGTTTTGGAACTGATACATTATGGCATTTTGCTCCTCTTCTGATTTTAAGGCAAAGTTGATTGAAGAAACCAATAAAACTCCTCGCAGAGTTCGATCTCTTAGTATAACGACTCCTTCCCTTATCTGATCAATTTCTAAAAATTGTTGCGTACCAGTTTTAGGCATCTGATTGTTAATTGTAAATTTATTATTTATTCTTCCTTGTCTCAATATCAACCGATATTTTTTGGAGATGACTTCTTTCAGCGATTTTCAATGAAGGTCCTTCTGCTTTTTCTTCTATCTTTTTAACCTTTTGTATTTTTGGGGGCATAATTTTTCTTCTCCAGGTAAAGACTTTAGATGACAAAGAAAAATCGAAAAAATTTCTTAAGAATACAGGCAGAAGATACCCCTTGATTTTAAGGAAGCCAAAGGCCAATCCGCCAGCCATTAAAACTATAGCGATTAGTATGAACAAAGAAGGGTTTTTTTTGCCGATTATAAAATAAAGAAACAAACAGATCATTCCTGGAATTCCGATATAGAGGAATTGCTTGAAAGTCAAAGGCCCCACTATTTTTGGTTCTCTGTTAATAAATTTTGGAACGATAAATTCCATAAATATGTGGTTATTCTATTGGCTCTCGATAAGTGTCTGGTCTAGTAGAAAAGGAAGATTTTCTTTCAGCTTTTGGAATTTTTTCCATTCCAGCTACAGATACAATTTCTGTTTTATAAATTTTTTCTAAACTATTCTTAACTGGGTAAAAAACTAAACGAGTTATCCCGGCATTAATTTTTTTTGCCGATTCTTTACTGATTTTCACTATTTCTTCCAAAGTTTCCTGGAATTTTTCTGTCGATAAGAGACCAAGTAAAACGCGGCCAACACAGCGGGCGGTTTCAGAAATTTCTTTCTGTTCTTCAATTCCATTTTTTGTGCAAATCTCAAAAATATTTTCTGCGGTTTCTTCAGAAAAAACCGCTTCTTTTAATTCCTGAGGCAAGTTGTTATATATTTTCCAAAGTTGTTCTTTTGAATATTCTTCTAACATAAGTTTGTTTCATTTATTTTAACATAAATAGCGAATAGCAGCAATGGCTTAAAACTTGACAATTTATTAATAATCAATTATAATGTAATCAGCAAGGTTAAAAACCTTTAAAAACTAAAAAATGGAATAGGAGGAATAGAAATGAGCGAAAAAGAAGATATGAGTGAAATAAGAAAAACGCAACAAATTCGATTACTAGAAAAACAATGGGTTGCTACCTTTACAGTCAAAGAAGGAACTGCGGTAGGAGTGATGCGTTTCGGAGCTATCAGAGAAATACACATGGCTTATAAAGGCTACGAACTCAACAAAAGAGGTTGGGTTGTACCATCTAAGAACGCTGGAGCTGGACAAGGATCTTTCGGTGCTTTACATACCAAGGTGCCGGGCAGAGATAAACTTTTGGCTTACAACTTCACCTGGTCAGAGCTTAAGCTGACTGCGGAGGGAAAGCATGCGATAGTGACTCGTCAGAAAGTTATCAACCATATCTTTGTTAGGCCCACTGATTATGCGATAGAAGTTAAAGATGCGGAAACCAAAACGACTGGAAAAAATCAGGAGAGAATACCAGTAACGATTCTAGCCAATGTTTTGCTTCGAGTAGTCAATCCTCGAAAAGCCTGGTACGAATCGCCATCAAACTGGTTTGAATATGCGGGCACGAGATTAAAAACCATGGTCAAGGACTGGGTCGCAACAAAAACAATTAACGAGGTATTCAGTTTCCGCGAGAAGGAAAAAGAAGATACTACAGAAAACATATGGAATGAATTCAAGAATAATCGTATCATCCGAGAGCTTAAATACAAGCGTGGAATCCAGATTGAGCCATACGGGATCGACTTCATAGATGTTAGTACGCTTCCTGAATACCAGAAAGCTTTAGCAGCAGGGAAGATAGCAGAGATTACAGCGAAGGCAAATAGAAAAACCAGAACCATAGAAGCAGAAACGACAGTGATGGTTGAAAGAAGAGAAAGAGAGGCCGAAACTATAGAGCTTCAGCACGTAAGAGATCGGGCAAAAGAACTCAAAGACGAGGTAGGTTTATCGCCAAAAGATGCAATAGAAGTCGTTCAGACTGAAAGAGGTAAGGTTGTAAAGGAGATCATTGAATACAAGGGCTTAGAAGGAGCAGGAGGACTTCCTTTGATAAGTATCGGAGGAGAAAGAATGCCGGCTGGAAAGGTCCGAGACGAAACAAAAGAAGAAACAAGAGACGAAACAAAAAAGGGAAAGCGAATAATACCAATGACACATGAAGAGTTCGATAATCTGCAAAGAGAAGCCATTTTGAAGAAAAAGTAAGAGCCGGTAAAATTACCGACTCCTTTTTTATATAAAAGCTTATTTTAATATCTCTCTTACATCTTTTCGTGTGAGACCACTAGGAGATTTGAAGCCGAAGTCCTGTGCGGCATTTCCCGATAGATATAATGCTATTTTTGGTCTTTCCCTGACGTACGCTTCTGCAACTTCTCTATCTGAGTATGTAGGATGGGCAGTTCTGATGGCCTGCATTGAGTCTTCGACTCCCTCTTGAAATTTCTCTACAAACTCTCTTCCAGAATGTTCAGCTGCCTTTCCAATTTGAGACCCGGTCCATAATTTGTGAGCTGAAGCCATTAATTCTACGTCTTCTTGCCAACCTTTCGGCAGTTTTTTGACATCGTCGGCGCTCTTTATAGCATCCATAATTTTATCCTGATATGTTCTATATTTTTTAACTGTAAAATCTTCTTGATTCAAACCGCTATGTGCTATTCCAGTTGCTGGATCGACGTAACCTGTCCTTTTTGCTGGCGTGTATTTCTCAGTTTCCTTATCCACGATTTTGGCAAACCTATTGGCTAAGTGAGCGAAACTGATCTCGATGTCTTCTATAGCGTCTTTGTCTCTGAATTGTCGTGCTTTTTTATATGCTTTTATTACTTCTTCATCACCTAAGACGCCGCCTTTGCCAACTATGTTTTCGTCTAATGCATCTTTAATCTGTTTTTTCTGCATCATTGTTTTCAAAGTTCCTAACATTTCTGAATGGCTTTTAGCCTCTCGCAAAGCATTCAAATTACCTGTGGCATCTCTTTTAGCAGCATCGCTTTCTGCCTTTTTTACATCTTCTTTCTCTAAAGAAGGAATATATGATACTGTTTCACCTATTTTTCTTCTTGTATAACCAAAAGGAGCGCCCACTGTTCTCATAAGAGCGCCTTTTATACCCGGAACGTCAGTCCCCCAAGTGGGCGCTACCATCTGTCTTTCACCCCACTTTCTTACACCTTCAGGAACCATTTTAGTTGCGATTGCTCCTGCTCCACCTGTCGCAACCGCCATTCCAGCTGAAACAACAGCTTGTGTGACTTGCTTAGCAAGTTTTTCCGGCACCTCTACGATTTCCTTGGCAAACATAGCCGAAGTTCTTTTGGTTTCTCTATAAGCAACCCAGAGCAAAACCAAGGGAATAAGATAGGGCAAGATATTGTTCATTAAACCAAGTTGTCCAATAGCTGGTTGAGTAACAAATGCACTGGAGTTATTATTGATCAGACTAATCATGGTAAATCCTAAGTATAAAAAGAAGCCGGCAATTATTCCGATTATTGACCAAGATATAAGTTGCTCCCACCATTTTCTCCAGTTTAAAAGGCTTTGGCCCCCTTTGGTTATTGGCAGAATATAGGAAACAAAGGCAATTGGCGAGAGAATAACTAAAATCCAGAGCATAATATACCTCATTATAAAAAGAGCGCAAAAGAGAATAAAAATAAATGCGGCAAACCAGTTAAAAGCTATTCCAATAACAACCTGCATCGCGGCAGCTATATTTGCCCAGAGATCAAGGCCGCTGTTCCAAAGGGAATTCCAGATGCTATTTGCTGCACTCATTACGAAGTTTACAAAACCATTAATTCCAGATATGTTGCTTAAGAAAAAATCCATTACAATATTCGTAAAATCAATAATCGCTCCGCACAGAACCGGGCTGAAATTAATGAGCAAAGCAATAAGTATTAAGGTCGGCAGGGTTTTTTTAGCCTTATATTCTTCAATCCTTAAAATTGTTGCCAAGGCAATAACAACCAGAAAAAGAATAAAGCCCATATTGGCAAAGCCTTTTGTGATGGACAGGCCGATATCAACAAAGGGATTTTGAGTGAATTTTAGAGATATGAAATCAGGGCTGATGATCCAGCCTAAAATCAGGGCTACAATTCCTACGACAAAAGCGCTGATAAGAAGAGGTAACGCAAAGACGAGCAACACAACAATTTTTATTAGAATACTAAGGATAAAATTTGCTGCGATGCACGGTATGTATCCCAGGTCAGTCCACGGCGGGCACTTTATGTCAGCAATTTGGGCTAAAACTGGTTGGAAAGTAAAAAACAGGCCCAAGACAACAAAGAATAAAAGAGCTGAAAACAGCCATTTTTTATTTAGCCTATTAAAGATTGAAAAGTATTTTTTAATCTTTTGGTCCATTTTTTATTATTTGATTCTTTATTAATTTCTGCTATTCAACAGATATCAAATATTTTACTTTTGCCCATTATTTTCTTCAATCATTTTTTCCGCTTCTTTAATATCATTTTTAAGCTCTTCCATTCCTCCTCCAGTTTCAAATTTTGGCATTTTCTCCACCTCTTTTTTTAAATCGGGAAATTTTAGTTCTTCCAAAGATTTCTCAATTGGAAAATTTTTTATTCTATAACGGATATTTAAAACATAGAGAGAACACAGGATTAATCCTAAAATAATTATTATTGACCAGAAAATAATTTTCCGCTTTATTAACGGCAGATTCTGAATTCTTCTTAAATATTCGCCAATTTTCATAAAAAACCTTGTTTTATCGATACCTTCCGGAGCCCCAAATCTTAAATGCTTTTACTTGTTATGAATCAGTAGATTGTTTTCTCCAAAGTAGTTTTTAGTTTCCGTCTGGATATTATATACTTTTCCATTGAAATATTCCGTAAGGTTTGAAAGTTCTGTTATGGGCTTAAAATCCTTATAGTCATCTAGATAAATTAAATGATTTTCAGTAAACCAGTATCCTTTATAGAAGTATAAATTAAATTCACCGATGTGTTTGGATTTTGCTAATACTTTAGATTTAACTTTTTCTCCATTGTTATATCCAATTACATAATCTCCTTCTTTTAAATCTTCGATCGTTTTAAAACCATCAGGCGTTAGAATCAAACTGCCTTCTTTTAGACAACACTGTGCTGGTACGCATGAACAAGTAGCCTGATCCCACCTTTCACAGACCTGACAGCCACCCCCAAGGCTGCAATATTCACTACACACCGTTGTTTGATATTCGCAACTTATTTCGGGTTTAAGACAGATATTTTTACCCCATTTATTTACGTATGACCCAGAGCATCCCGGACACCATGCACAACCAGCATTTGTGCAGTCAGTAGAGATAATGTATGAACCACAACTTTCCGTTTCCCACCCGCTTCCTGGTGGTAGAGTGCAAAATCCTCCTATACATTGTTGACCTGCAGGGCAAGGGACAGCGTTAAGGCACTGAGTGCAAAATCCTTGTAATCCTCCTATACATTGCTGACCTGCAGGACAAGGGGAGGCGACACTGCACGCAGTTAATGGTTGGGTTGCAACGCAAATCCCTCCTGTACATCTATAACCTGTAGGGCACTCGGCGGCGGAATGGCAACCTCCTCCTGGCATTGGATTCAAAATTACTAATTCTGGATTGATCGTGTTTAAAATTAACCAAGCGCTGAATAAAATGATTAAACCTAATAAGGCGGAAAAAATCTGGTCTTTAGCGTCGTTTATGGCGCTTGGCGAACCAACTGAAGTCAAATAACGGAACCCGCCATAGATTAATGCGCCAAAACAAATAATCCCAACAGCCAAAAGGGAGAATTTAAAAATAGCCAATATGTAGTCTGGTAAAGCAGGGAGCGTAGTGGTTATTAATCCTGGAATTTGAACCTCAAGTTTTCTAGCGGCGAGAGCGGGTTCGATTAAGACAGAAGATAAAAAGATTATTAATAGAGAAATAATTAGAAATCTTTTAGAGGATGCCATTTTTATATATTAGCATAAATTTTAAATTTTGTACCAATCTTTGGTTAATTTCAGCCAGTCTTTTATAGCTAACGTCTCAGCTCTTTGGCTATAAGCAATATTATTTCCCTTAAGCCAGTATTTAGTCTTTTCTTTGTCTAATTTTAACACTTTTGATAAATTATTTAAAATCTGTTTTCTTGGTTGGGAAAACCCCGCTCTTGCGATCTTAAAGAATAAGTCTTTATCTACTTTCCACTTTCTATTTTCTATTTTCAATCTTATTATTGCCCCGTCAACTTTTGGCCGCGGCCAAAAGTTATTTTTTGAAACATAAAACAAGATTTTTGGTTCAGAATAAAACTGGACTGAGACCGCTAAAAGATTCATCCCTCGACCAGCTCGGGATGACCCTGAGCCTGTCGAACGGGTCATATTTGGCGGTTTGGCGCAAATTCTTTGGGCCACTTCTTTTTGAACCATTAAAATCATTTCTTTTGGCGGATTTTTGGACTCAAGAAATTTTCTTATGACAGGAGAAGTGATGTTATAAGGCAGATTAGCAACTACTTTATACTGGATATTAGATATCAGATGTTGGATGTTAGATTTTAGGATGTCAGCATTAATAATTTTTACATTATTGAAATCTTTCAACGTTTCTTTTAAAATTTCCACCATTTTCTGGTCTTTTTCAATGGCCAAAACTTTTTTTACTTTTTTGGCTAACTCTATGGTTAACGTTCCAATACCTGGCCCAATTTCTAAAATGGTGTCTTCCGGACTAATATTAGCTGCTACCACTATTTTTTTTAGGATATTTTCACTGATTAGAAAATTCTGGCCGAACCCTTTAAAGGGCCTGATGTTGTATTTCCTTAATAAGTCTTTAACGACAACTTGCGAAGCGAGGTTCATTAGAATATTATATCAAGAATTCCAGGTAAAACTATTGACTCTCACGATAAAAGGTGGTATGATGGAGCCAGACCAATAAGTCGAAATAGCTTAAGCCCGCCACAATTTTTCTAACATGAAATTTGGGCGGGTAAAGTAAGTCTTCATAATTTTAAAACAATTAGTAAGGCTAAAATTAAGTGAGTCCCGTTAGAAGTAATATATTTTCTAATGGGATGAGTTCCAAGATTTTCTTGGAGAAGCGGCTTAGAAGTCAGCCTTCGACAGGCTCAGGCTGTCCTGAGTTCATCGAAGGATAAAAAGGTCGCTTTCAGTTTAATCGCCTAAAATTCAAAAAGTAGAATTTCGGGTATAATTATGGCTTTTTCAAAGCCTGACGAGGGGCAAAGAGATTTTCAGCCCCGTCAGATGTTTAAAGGAAATTGGAAATGCGCTGATTGTGGCGCAGATATCACAGAACTTCCTTTTGAGCCTTCTGCCGACAGACCAATTTACTGTCGAGAATGCCACCAAAAGAGGAGATCCCAATTCCGACGTTAAAAACAAAGGCCGCTCGTCCGTAAGGAATAGGGCGGTTTTTGTTTTCTTCTCGGTTTGGTAGAACCCCGTTAGAAATTTTCACTGAATAGAAAAAAAGAGGAATCTTATATTTAAATTTCTAACGTGGTAGAATAACATTGAATGAAAAATCCAATAGTTAAAAACATATTTTCCTATTTCCTGCTGGCGATATTGTTTATATCAGCCCTTTCTTTTTTAAAGAACATTTTTTTGTTAGACACAGAAATAAATTCTCTTTATTTGCAGGCGGTAATTAATCAGCCTTTCTCGAAAAAAATAAATTTTGTCACCTTGTTTTTTGTCGGTGACATCATGCTTGATAGGGGAGTAGAATTGGAAATCAAGAAAAACGGAAATAGCGATTTTAAGTTCCCATTTTTGAAGATTTCAAAAGATTTAAAAGAAGCAGATATTTTATTTGGTAATCTTGAGGGCCCGATTTCCGACAAAGGCCAAAAAGTCGGCAGTATTTATTCTTTCAGGATGAATCCTAAATCAATTGAAGGGCTCCTTTTTGCCGGGTTTGATATCCTTTCTGTCGCAAACAATCACATGTTCGATTATAGTAGAGTGGCGATGGAAGATACTTTCTCTCGTCTGGAAAAAGCAGGAATTGATTATGTTGGAGGAGGTTTTAACGAAACTGAGGCTTATGCTCCAAAAATAATGGAAGTAAATGGTTCGACTGGCTCACCACAAGTAAAGATTGCCTTTCTGGCTTTCGCTAATTTAGGTTCTCCTTATTGGGAAGCTCAAGGAGAAAGATCGGGCATGGCTTTATTAGATAAAGATAAACTGGAAAAATCAATAAAAAATGCCAAAAATCAGGCTGACTTAATAGTGGTTTCAATGCATTTTGGAGATGAATATAAAGCTTCCCCTACCCCAGAGCAAAAGGAACTGGCTCGTCTTGCCGTTGATTCCGGAGCTAATTTAGTTATTGGCCATCATCCGCACGTTATTCAGCCCGTTGAAAAATATCAAGAAGGATATATCGCTTATTCTTTGGGAAATTTCATCTTTGACCAAAATTTTTCAAAAGAAACAATGGAAGGTTTAATACTAAAGGTATTTGTTGAAAATGGCAAAATAAAAGAAGTGGTTCCAGTCGAATTTGAAATTAATCAAAATTTTCAGCCAGAAATTACAGGACTTTAGGTCAGGAGCGATTAATAGACAGGATTTCAAAAAGCCCGCCATTCGGCGGGCTTTTGGGATTACCAAGATTATTTATTAGGAACCCAAGAAATTATTTTTTCTTTAATCTTAAATCTTCCTTCTAAAAACTTCTCTATCACCCAAATATTGGTTTTACAATGTTCAGTAATTTCAGAAACGCTAACTTGTGATGTCCCAGAAACCAATGCCATAAACGGTAGAATTTGATCAGCTAAATGCTTATCCGAACAGGCCTCTGATTTTTGTTCTTTTAGTAATTCTAAAGCTACTTCTTTGCCAACGTCCTCTGCCCTTTTTCCTATCTTTCCTAGATTATCAGTTCCGATTACTGTGTTCTCGAATTCAGCGATTATACAAATCTGACTTCCCGGAGATTGGGTTTGGTAGTATTCTATTTTTTCTTCGGTTGGCAACTTTAACCTTCCTAAAACCTCTTTTACCCCAGCGATCTGCCTTTCTGCAACTTTTTTCTCTTTTAAAGAATTAGAAGCACCTGAAATTATTAAAATTTTTTTAAGCGCACCTCGCTCGATTAATTGAAGATTTTTTAACTTAGAGGGGAAAATTTTTACTTCAACTTTTGCTCCACCTTCTGGATAATATCCGCGCTTTACTATATTAATTTCCGTCTTAACCCCCATTTTCTCAATAATTTTTAAGAAAACATACCTGAAATGATCGATTGTCGGCGAAAAGAAAGTATCAGTTGCTCCTCCGTCAAAATAGATTTTAATTGGGGAAGACGCAAAAAGAGCGGGCAAAATTAAAGTCTGTAAGACTAAAGTAATGCTTCCAGCCGTTTCAATTTTTAGATGAAGATCTTTGGTTTGGATTTCGTTTGGATAAAAATTAATTTCTTGTGATCCTAAAATATCTCCTTCTATTTTGCCATCGCAAAATTGAGAGAGTGCTTGAGCTCCTATTAAATGCTGAGTAGCCAGACCGGGTCTTGGTCTAGATTTTCGAATATTAAAAATGTGGCAAGGTTTTTTGGTGATGGTTGATAAAGATAGAGCTGTCCTTAAAATCTGGCCGCCAGCCTCGCCAAAGGAACCATCAATTTCTATCATGTTTTAGGAATAAATTAATTGAAAAAACGCTCCCAGGGCTAAAAGAATCATTAAAGAATAAATTAAAAGACTAGAGAGATTCAGGCTATATTCTGGGATTCTGTTCCCCAATTTTTTAGTCTTTATAAATATCAATAAAGTTATAATCCCTTCAATTGTGCCCAAAATAGTGCCCACAAAACCAATTATTAAGATAAAATCTTGAAATTTTAGAAATAAAATCAGGGGTAAAAAAGAAGCAATAGAAGAAGCAGTAATTTTTGAAAGATGGTAATCGTAAATAAGAGAATTCCTGAAATAAAGGCAGACTATCAAAAATGAATCAGCTATAGTTATCAAGCCAAATAGCGCTCCCAGGATGATTATTTTTTGTCCTAAAAAAGGAACTAGTCCAGAGAGAGCCTCTTTAGAAGTCATTTTTCCGCTTACTCCGACTACTGCTAAGGAGAAAAATAGATATAAGACTATTGAAGCAATTGAGGAAACGATTATTACTTTTTTGAAAGACTTTCTTTCTCCCGGTGTTTTCAAAATATCCGCTATCTCTGGCATTGCTGCAAATCCAGTCAGGGAAAACATAATTACGCCATAAGGCAAGAAGAAATTCCTTAAGTTTATTAAATCGAAATTTAACTTAGGTAAAAGAAAAGAAAAAACTATAAAAATTATTATAAAAAAAGCTGAGTTTGTAAAAATTTCTATGGGAGCTACTATTTTTATTCCCCGGAAAACAAAATAAATCAAAACTAGCCAAAAAATTATACCAAAACGAAATGAAGATAAATTTGAAAAAGGAGAAAATATTATTTTAAGAAAATTACCACCTATTATTATATAAGCCAAAAGAGTGCCGGTGATTCCGATTATCATTGATATAGTAACTATTAATTTTCCATTTTTTCCCAGATATTTTTGAGCGTAGCCCGAAAGTCCATATCTTTCTTTGGTTCTAAGAATGATCTCTCCAAAAACTAAGTGTAAAATTAAAACTGCTAATCCCAGGATTATAAAATAAAAAACGCCGGGCAAGACCCCGCTTTTTGATATTACGTAAGGAATACCAAAGATTCCGGCCCCAACTATCGTACCAATCAAAACAGCTAAGGCCAAAAAGAATTTTTTATTAGGCATGAAGGTTACTTTTTAAGTTCTTCTTTTTTGATTCCCTTTCCAAAAACTTTTTCTTCAACCACCCTTAAACCTGCCAGAATTAAGATTGTAAAAATTGAAACAAAAATAGCAGGAAAATAAAGATGGAGACCTATTGCTGTTCCAATAGCTGCTACTACCCAAAGTCCAGCAGCAGTTGTTAGGCCTTCTATATGAGATTGACGGTAGACAATTAATCCCGCACCCAAAAAACCAATCCCTAAAACAATCTGACCGACTATCCTTGAAGGGTCAAAGGCGATACCACTACCTCCAGAAACAGAAATAAAACTTTCAAAAGAAATTATGGTGAATAAGGCTGAACCTAAAGAAACTAAAGTGTAAGTTCTAAAACCAGCTTCTTTACCTTTATGCTCTCTTTCTATTCCTACTAACCCTCCCAAGAAGCCGGCTAAAAATAATTGAAAAACAATTTCTAAGTTATGAGATAACATGAGTTTTAATAAAAACCCAAAACCAAACTAAAATTGTAGCTGAGTTTTTAAATTTTATAGACCTTGTAATCTTCCCTGACTTTCTGAGCCACCTTAACACCAATTGAATCTCCGGCTTTAGCCTCTTCGATATTTTGGTGCTCAGCCTGCATCGACTCAATAACTTGAGTGAAATCGGTTTCCCCGCCTACTATCCTGATAGTATCTCCAGTTTTTAGAGAATCAGTAAGGTCAATAACCGCTACTCCAATTTTTGAAAAATAATGGGAAACTTTCCCTATTAATTTACCCTCTTCTCCGTTTGGCATAAATTATTTTAAAATTTTATGATTTCGACCTTTCTCCTTTTTTATTTCTTCAATTAATTTTTTGACCAATCTTTTAGGTTCTTTTTCATAGATAATTTTCCATGTTCCACGGTGAGGACCAGTTGCAATAGATCTAATCCTGTCAGCTGTGCCTCCCGTTTTTTCTAAAACTCCGACAGGTTTCTTAAGCTCAAAAGCAGTTGCGAACTCGTGCAAAGTACCCATCCTGCCGCAGATGATAATCACTCCGTCTGCTGACTTTGTCATAAGAATATTTCTTCCAGCATAGTCTGCACCAGTGTAAATCATAACGTCAAAAACATCAATTGGAAGTTTGTAAGTTTTTAAATGAGCGTTTTCAGATGTTGCCGGAGAAAATCCTATACTAAAACCTCCTGCCTTTTTAAAACTTTTGGCAACCAAATAGGGGACACCGCTTGTAGCGCCTGTAACTAAATTACAGTTTTGGCGGGCGATTTCTTTGCCGACTTCTTGGCACAACTTTTTGATAGTTTTGCAGCAGTGTCCTATCTGGGCCGCACCAGAAACGGCTATTTCAAATTTGTCCTTCATAATTTAATTTTACCTCGATAGAAGCTGAAGCGCAAGATTATCTAATTTTTTTTATTGACGCCTACTTTTTAAAACCCCGCCCCTTGAAGCGGGGTACAAAGGAATAATAATAGAAGGCGTCAATGAGGATTCCATAAGGAGGCTACTCCTTTGGTCTTTGGGCGATTGGGATCGAAAAGCCCCGCCCAAAGAACGTTATTTATTTTCTGAATTTTCCAAGAGGTTTTACCAAGCCCCGTTAGAAAGAACAAAGCTTTCTAACGGGGGGCAAACTAAAAACAGGAAGTAAACTTCCTGTTTTTAGTGAGGGAGAAATGGGCTTAACAAGCTTGGATTAATCTTTTTAGCTCGGTTGGACATGGCCAAGGATGCATCTTTTACCTCCCTTATTAAACTCACTTGTCCTTAGAGAATTTATCTCGCACCCCCTCGTTTCCTATTCTACAAAAGCCAAAACTAATGTCAAGCCCCGTAGTGAAATTTTGACTCGCTACGCGATTTAAGGTTTTTCTTTAAGAAAAACTTAGTCAAAATTCTACTACGGGGCAAGTCCCCACACCAAACAGGAATTTTTTGGAAAAAATTTATAAAAGATTGCATAATATTTTTATGCCCCTGGGCTGAGTCGAACAGCCATTTTCAGCTCCGGAGGCTGACACTCTATCCATTGAGCTACAGGGGCTTTAAGAACTACCCGGGGAAATTATTTCTCAGCCACAATATAAAGATTCTGGAGATTACCCCTCTCGTTTCTTATCAAGCCACCCTCTTTTATTTTAAAGCCAGATTTTTTTACCAAGTCAATCAGCTCAGACTCAGAGAAGCAGTGATAATATCTTTCAGCTTTTTTGCCCCAAGGTTCAAAAATATCTCTAAAATCCAATTTTGATTTTCCCAGTAATTTTAAAATGGTATATTTAATAAGAAGAGAACTTTGTTCTTTTAATTTCCAGACAGTTAATATTAGAGTTCCTCCTGGCTTTAAAACTCTTTTCGCTTCTTCTAAGAACTTTAACCTGAATTCTTTTGAAGGTATATGGTGAAAT
>Ga0315291_10001529_pt1 | contig 30999 bp, 17 predicted proteins | sample YL17G12_20_MG_FD_203070 | JGI IMG/M metagenome (GOLD analysis project Ga0315291, IMG submission 203070) | Sediment microbial communities from Yellowstone Lake, YNP, Wyoming, USA - YL17G12_20 | ecosystem: Environmental > Aquatic > Freshwater > Lake > Sediment | place: USA: Wyoming | collected...
GGCCCCGGTCAGCCCCCGGAGCCCGGAAAAGAGCCCGTAAAACGCGTACGCAGGAGGGCGGGGCGCTGTACAATGGCTCTGCACCCCCCGGCAGCGGAACCGGGCAAGGTCATCCGGGAAATGTCGGTTGAACTAGAGAGGACCGTGCAGATTGAAGACTGAATCACCAGCAAGTGGTACTTCGGTTACCCGCCCGAGCGCTCCCGACGGCCCACGCTGCGCTGGTCGGTCTGGTGGACGAATCCCTCATGGAATCGAGCGGTTCCTTGCTGTCTGCGGGGAGTCCCGCACGTTTATCATGCACGAGCGCGAGCAATGATGCATTCCAATGCTGTTTCCGACGTAACGTTGCAGCGCGACGTGCCCTGCATCAAGTGTGGCTACAACCTGCGTGGCCTGCCGAGGGACCGGAACTGCCCGGAGTGCGGTACGCCGGTCACGCGTTCGGCCCCGGGTGATCTGCTTTCAGCCGCGGATCCGGCCTGGTTGAGCAGTGTCTACCGCGGCCAGTCACGTATCACTATCGCTGGCGTATTATTGCTTGTGACAGTCCCGGTCGTCATCGCGATCGACACCCTGTTTGACAGCTTCCTCGACACGAACCCGCCTGTTCGCCGAGCCTTGGGGCTTGTGCCGTGGCTATTGTGCCTAGGCTTGCTGTCGCTTGGCATCATACGTGTCACCACGCGCGACCCGCGGCTCACGTTGACGGAGCAACCCGTTGTTCTGCGCCGGATGACGCGTATGGCAACGTTTTTAACGCTCTGGCTCTGCATCGCGTACAACGTCGCGGACCCCGTTCTTCAGCCGGCCGCCACCGCGTATTCGACGGCAAGAGCCATCGTGGGGTGGGCCTTCTTCCTCGGCTTGGTGGCAACAGCGATAGCCGCAAGCCATTACCTGGGCCGCCTGGCAGAGCGGGTGCCCGACACACAGTTGGCAGACAAGACGAAGTTGACCGCGAAACGCTTTGGGATCCTTGTGCTGGTCTTGCTGGTCGTCGAATTGATCGCGTGGGCAGCAGGGTACCACAGCGCCCCGGCTCAGTTGCGGAGCGAGTCCATGGTGTGGGTGGGGCTCCGCTTAACCATCGGCTTGTGCGATTTCCTAGTGTTTGTCTATGCACTCGCCTTGATGGACAGGTGGTGGGCGTTCCGAAAGGTCCTCCGCCGTTGCCTGCTCGAAGCGCGGGCGCACGAAGAGCAGAAGTCGTAACCATCCGGCAACGTGCGCATTAAGACCTGTCCGACACTCCCCGTAGGAACCACTGTCCTCATCTGTCCCGGCGCAATTACCGTACAGCCAGTTGAGCGACGTGGTCGACCTGACGAGACGTGTGTATATGTGACATTCGACCTCGCCCGAGCTGCACTTCTGACCGCGGACGCCGCCGCTGCCGGCGTCCACTACGTGAACGGGGGAATGCCCTTTGAGTTGTCACACCGCGGCGGGTATCAACCTCCGCCGGTCAGCAGTACCACAAAGGGGTTGATGTCACCAAAATCAAAGGTGCCATCTCCGTTGACGTCGCCATTCGCGAGTGGGCAGTCGGGGTAGGCGGTCTGCCACGCGGCGGGATCGGTGAGGGCCAGGACAAACGGGTTGATGTCGCCGAAGTCGACGGCGTGGTCACAGTTCAGATCGCCGGGCTGATACAGCGGTCCGGTGGCGTGCAGACCCCAAATCTGGATGTCATCGATGTTCCAGCCGGAGTAGGCGTACGCGCCGCCCCCGACCTTGTAGCCCCAACGGACCCAGACCGTGGGCTGATTGCTGGCCACCGCCGCGAGGTCGTACTGCTTCAATGACCAGGCGTTTTCCTTGATCTCCTGGCCGCCGTTGGACCAAATCGGCGTCCAGCTCGTGCCGTTGTTGGACGCATCGATGGTGGCGTACACATAGGGCTGGTAATCGCTGTTCAGCCAGCGCTGGAACCGCAGGCTGACCTCGGTCGTAGCCGTGAGATCCACCGGGCCCAACGTGACGTACCACGGTCCGCCCATCGTCGTCGAATAGTCGCCGCTCAGATTGACGCCGATGACGTTGGTCCCGGTCGCGCCGTTCTGCGGATCGGGGTATCCGTGCTGCGTGCCGCCTTGGCCGGTGGGATCGCCCCAGGCCCACTGGCCCTGCACGGGCCAGCCCGGATCGGCATCCAGGTTCCACGTGTACTGCATGGTCGGCACGCCGATCTTGAGCGTCACCGGCCGGGTCGCATCCCCCTTGTGATCGGTGACATTGACAATGTTCACCGTGTCGGAATACAGCCCGGTGCCCAGGTAGTCCGCCTGCTCATTGATGCTCACGGTGACCGTGGTGGTTTCGTGCCCCGCGAGCGTTCCGGACGGATTGTCAATCGAGACCCAGTTCTGCGTTTTCGTGACCTCATAGCTGATTGGGTCGCTGCCCAGGTTCGCCACCGTGTAGCTGACGCTGAGCGGCGCGAACGGCCCGCCCAACGGGCCTTCAGCCGCCAACCCGTCGCTGGGCGTCACCTTCAGGCCGCTGGGCGGGATATCGGGACCGAAGAACGGCAGTGCCGGATCGCCCATCAGGTTGTACATCTCGAAATAGCGCCGCGTGGAACCGCCCGGACCGAAGTACGCCAGGTAGCGCATCTTCGTGTCCGTCAGAACGGGCCCCGCGTAGGCAGGCACCGGGTCGTTCGCGTCGTAGATCGCGTCGAACAGCCGCTTCTCGAGGATGTCGTCTTCGGTCCAGTAGCTGGTCACCGAGGAGCCAAAAGCCGTGACGGCGCCCTTGTTCGGCGCCCGCACCCAGGTCTCCATGAAGCACTCGGTCGCGGTGAACTGCCCCGTCAGGCACGAAAAGCTGCACACGAACGCGTACATGTCCTGGTTAACCAGCGCGTTCACGTTCGACTGGTCGAAATAGGGCCCGTCCCCCCAGTAGGTCACTGCACCGTGGCCGCTGTAGATGCCGTAGAACCGGCCGTCATTGAACGAGTCGGTGACATCCTGGGTGGTTGCACCGTACGTGTGGCAATACAGCTTGTCCGACGCGATCCCGTTCGGGGTCATGTAATTGTTGATTACCCAGTTGTGGGTCCCCTCGCTGACCTGGTAGTTGTCGTTGGAGGCCATGAACACCGCCCGCTTCATGTAGTCTGGGTCGGCCAGCGGCCCGGTCTCATAGTACAGCGTCTTGGCCACAATGCTGTCGAGCTGGGCCGTGTTGCGGACGGGGAAGCGGCCGATCGCGATGTCCGGATACCAGTCGTTCGTCCCATCCATGCACACGTAGTAAAGGTCCGTCGCCGGGCTGTCCGCGCCCACGCCGACCCAGTGCGGGATGGTGTCTGTGTCGCCGACCAGGAGGATGTACGCCGGCTTGGCGTCCGGGTCGCCCCACAGCCCCTGGATGTACGACTTGAGCTGGCTGTTCGTGGTCCCGGGCGCCACGGCGTGCGTCGCGACATTGAAGCCCATCGACGCCTTGTCACTGGCGAACGAGGCAATCGCGGACTCGTACGTGCTCGCCACCAGAATCAGGTAGTTGCCGGTGCCGCGGCCTTCCGGCGGCAGCACCTGCGGGTTCAGCACGATCCGGCGCAGGCCGGGCAGCGGCGACAGGTCGCCCGCGGCGGCCTGACCGCCGACAAAACGGATGTCCACGGCAATGTCCGGGTAGAGCGTCAGGGCCTGCCGGGCGGCGTTGTACGCGACCGGGCGGATTTCGAGCAGCCACAGCCGCTGGCCACGGACCATCCCCAACTCTTCCACTACGACCCGCTCGGCCGGCAGGTCCGCGTCAACGGCGTATGCCTGTGCGTCGAACTGGAACTCCGCGTTCTCCAGCGCGCCCGGTATCTTGGGAATCGGCGGCTGGACCGGCAGGATCAGCACGGGCGGACCGAGCGCGGCCGGAGCGCCAACCTCAGCGCTCACCTCCACCGCCGCCCCGGCCGGGACAATGAACAAACGCCGCAGCACCGGCAGGGCGGGCGTACCGATCTCCCCGTAGTACGGCGAATCCGGCCAGGACGCGCGGACAAACGATCCGGCGCTGGTTTGAACGATCTCCAGGTCCAGCCCGGGCGTCGCTGCCGCAACATGCAGGCCACTCAGATCGGAGGCCGTTACCGCTACGGCCGGAGCGCTGGGCGTCGATAGCTGGTCCAGCGCCAGCGCACCCGAGGAATCGACCGAGTACCAGTTATCCGCGGACGCAAGGCCCGCACAGCACAGCACCACAACCGCGAGGGCGGCCGTTCGGAAAGACATCGTGCACACAGACCTACTCCTCTACGAACCAGAAAGACTCATTAATTGCCGGTCAACAAAGCCACAAATGGGTTGATGTCGCCAAAATCGACACTGCCGTCACCATTAATGTCGCCGTTCGCAACCGGGCAGCCGGGGTACGCGGCCTGCCACGCGGCGAGATCGGTTTCCGCCAGCACGAACGGGTTGATGTCGCCGAAGTCGACGGTGCCGTCGCAGTTCAGGTCGCCCGGCCGGACCTGGCTTTCGCATTCGTCCGGGATGCCGTTGCCGTTGGCGTCCTGCGACGTGCCGTTGGCAACGTCGCATTCGTCGGGCACGCCATTGGTGTTGCAGTCCTGGCTGGTGCCGGAGGCGAGGTCGCACTCATCCGGGATCTGGTTTTGATTGCAGTCGTTTGGACCGCCGCCGGGCGCCAGGCCGCGCAGCTCAATGTCGTCGATGTTCCAGCCGGAGTACGGATCGGCGTCAATGCCTATCTGGTAGCCCCAGCGAATGTACACGGTCGGCTGATAGTCCGCCGTGGCCGAAATATCGTAATCTTTCAAGGACCAGGAATTCTCCTTGATGACCGTCCCCGTGTTGGACCACACCGTCGCCCATGTGCTCCCGTCATGCGAGACTTCGATCGTATCCCGCACGTACGGCCGATAGTCGCTGTTGAGCCAGCGCTGGAACCGCAGGTGCGTATCGCGGATATTGTGGAGATCGACCGGGCCGAGAGTTGCGTAGTATGGCCCACCATACGTGGTGGAGTAATCCCCGTTGAGGTTGACACCATAGACGTTGGCGCCGGTGGCGCCGCTCGTGGGATCGGGGAATCCGTGCGCGGTGCCGCCCTGGCCGGTCGGCTGACCAAACGCCCATTGGCCCGCCACGCTCCACCCGGGATTCGTATCCAGGTTGTAGAGAATCACGCGCTCCCAGAGGCCGACTTCGCAATCGTCCGGGATGCCGTTCCCATTGCAGTCCTGGCTGACGCCGTTGGCCAGGTCACATTCGTCAGGCACGTCGTTCGTATTGCAGTCCGGACTCGTGCCGAAAAGGAGGTCACAGGCATCCTGGACGCCGTTGCCGTTGCAGTCGACCAGCGGATCGCACTCGTCCGGCACGCCGTTCAGATTGCAGTCCGTGCTGGTTCCATTGGCGATGTCCATCTGGTCCGGGACGCCGTTGTTGTTGCAGTCCACGGGCGGCGTGACGACCAGGACGGCCATGTAGGTACCCCAGATGTTATTGTCGTGCCCGTATTCCTGAATGGTCCAGAAAGTCATCTCATCGGCGGGATCCAGCGTCGTATAGCTGTAGTCCCCCCAGCGGTTGCGGCCATATCCATCGATGTTGTTCTGCGGGCCAGTCCCTTCCTTGTACATCACCGGCGGCGCCATCTGGCCCGGCGGATCACTGGCTTTCCGGCCGGTGTAGTAACACGCGGCATATTGACTGGAGTTCGAGCCGGTGAACCCCATGACCGCGTCGCCGACGTCGTTCACCATGATGGAGGGGAAGTAATACCACAGCGAGCTGTCGGCGACATTCCCCGACTGAATGAGGGACGGTGTCGCCGCGCTGAGCTGGTACCACCGGCAACCGGCCCGGCCGCTCACGTCGATCGTGTGGGCGGTCCACAGCGAGCCGGCCCGGTACACCGCCATCATCAGCCGCTCGTCGACGGTGTCCAGGTTCGTGGTGCTTTCCTTCGCGGGCGCGTCGTCCGCAGTGTAGAAAGCCGGCACGGTGACCAGGCCGACTTCGGTGAGCGTCGGCCCCGTCAGCGGCGGATTGACCCGCCGGACGCGCAGCGAGGTCGAGCTGGCCCACGATACCAGGTACTCGCCGCCCGGCGTGCCGTACGTGTGCGCCGGCTGAATCGCCCCTTCCCAAGTGAGGTTGCGGAAACCCGTGACCGTGCCGAGGTACGGCGACGGGCCGACCAGCGGGGCTTTGTCGATCGCGAAAATCGTCATGCCGGCGGGCACCATGTACGCCGCCGAGTAGATGCCGTTGATATCGACACCCAGGGTCGGGTAGTCCGGCCACCGGCCCACGTCCCCGCCCTGCGCGGTGACAAAGCTGGTCTTGAACCAATTGCCCATGGGGTTATTGGTGATCGACACCGCCAGGAAGAATGTCGCGGTCGCGTTGAAATCCGTCACGAGGACAATCCAGCGTCCGCTGTGCTGGTCGAACAGGACGCGCGGGTCCCCGTTCGAGCCGGGCAGGAACGAGCCCAACAGGATGTTGGTTAACTCGGCGCCGCTGGTCTTGTCATAGACCGCGAAGTTGCGGTTCACGGTTTCGACGTAGTGGTTGGGACCAATCGCCCCGTCCGTATCGGGCGGATAGCTCATCGAGCCCGCGTCCCCGCGAATCACCGCCTGGAACTTTGTCAGCAGGGAGGGTGAAGTCGCGCGGGTCCCAGAGGGCAGCGCGGCTTCGCGGCCCGCCGGCGGACCCTTGCGCTCGAACCCCGGCGGAACCAGCGGGCCATGAACCCCCTCGGCATTGGTGAAATCGCCGCTGCCCGTTTCCCAGGTCAAACCGGCGTAGCTGCTGCCGGTCAGCTTGGCGTCATAGGGCAGGCCGTCGAAATCGACGACGACGGTGTGGGGAGTCCCGTCTTCTGCAGTAACCGTGTAGGTCAAGTCGTCCATGCCGTACCAGCCGCCGCCGTTAAGCACCGGCACGGACATGATCTCGATGCGGTCCACGTCATGCAGGCTCATTGCCAGCCAGCGGGGCTCAGCGCCGATCTCGGTGAACCAGCCGGTCTCCTGAACGAGCTGGCCGTTGTGATAGCCCACCACGCGGATGCCGGACGTCCACGCGCCTTTGCCGGCCTGCCCGGCGAAATACGCTCCCTGCACGTCGACCGGCCGCGGGAAGCCGATGCCCATGCGTGTGTCGCCCCATTTGTTGACCGCGTTGTGCTGATTGGAGTGCGGAAACGTCGTCGCCCCGCGGCTCGGCACGATCCATACGCCGTGCTCCACGGGCTGCCGCTGCTTGTCGTTCACCGGCAGGGGCGCCAGGCGATCGCGGACAATCGCGTCCTCCATGCTTTCGATGAACGACGGACCGTAGGTGGCCGGATCAAGCTGCTCGCCCGGGATCGTGTCCTGCCCGTGCAGCGCAGCCGGAGTGTGGAGCGCAAATGCCGCCAGGGCCAGAGTCGTGATCATGAATCCAGTCATTGTTCTCATGTCTACACCTTGCGTTGAATATCAGGTCAACACGGGCACGAGCGCGCGGAACTCACCGCCGGCCGCTGGCTCGTCATCGAATGGGATCACGGTTATCAGGCTGCCGGTCATCCCAGGCCGTTGCTTCTCCTGTGGCACGTCGGCGAGCAACGGGTTGGACTCGGCCCCCACGTTATCGGACGCCAGCGCTTTCCAAGCCGTCACGCACTCATCTTCGGCATACTACATGCCATTATTGCTCAGCATAGCGGCGGGGAGCGCGCTGTTCAAGCCTGGAGTGGTTTTTGGAGGACAGTCGGCCCACAGCGCACACCGATCGCGATCGACCGACGGTGGCCAAGGGCCAGCCACGACCAGCGCCGCCTACTTCGCTGCTGACAGCAACGCGACGAACGGGTTGATGTCGGCGAACGAGCCCTCGCCGTACGTGCCGTCGCCGTTGATGTCGCCGTTCTTGGGATCACAGCCCGGATACGCGGCCTGCCAGTCGGCGAAGCCTGAAAGGTACAGGACAAACGGGTTGATGTCGGCAAAGCCCGTCGTCCCGTCGCAGTTCAGGTCACCCACGCTCTCGCATTCGTCCGGGATGCCGTTCTGGTTGACGTCGGTCGATGTTCCGCCCGCAATATCCTGCGGGTCGGGCACGCCGTTGCCGTTGCAGTCGTAATCGCCGATGCGCACGTAGTAGATGTCTTCCTCACCGTTAAAGGTTGCCGCGTAAGCCAGGCTGGCCCCGACGTTGTCCGAGATCATGTGGTAGTAATCGCCGAGCTTCTGCTGCTGCGGCCAGCCGACGTGGCTGTTAAACACCGGCGTGATCGGCGCGCTCGCCGCCCAAGTGAGCCCGTCGTCATTGGAGTACGAGTAGCGCACGCGCGACCAGTGATAATCCGGCCCTTCGCGGGTGTCGTTCCACACCGCGTCGAGGCGGCCGTTGGGCGCGATGGACAACGTACCGAACCACTGCCAGGCGTTGGTGCCGACCGGGTCGTCGTTAACCCGCAGCGGCGAGCTCCACGTACTGCCGCCGTTGATGCTGCGAATGAACTTCACGTCAAGCGGGTCGGCGCCCGGCGGGTTCACGGACGAGAGCATGTAGACGTGCCCGTGATTCGGGCCCGTGGCATGGTTGACCGCAATCCAGACCTGGCCGAGCAGGCCCGCCGGATTGGGGCTGCCGGAACCCAGGTAGTACTCCAGGGCGCCGCCCAGGTTGGGCTGGACCGCGAGGTCGAACGTGGGCGGAAACGCCGGGTCCTTCGCATTCGTCGAGCGGACCACCACGAAGATGGAGTTGCTGGAGTAGGCGCGGCCGGCGATGAACATCTCGCCGTCCGGCCCGACGGCTACCGTGCCCCACATCGGCTGCAGCGGGATGGCGATGGGCGCCATATAGGTGAGCCCGGCGTCGAGCGAGCGCGTGAACCAGTTGTTGCCGCAACAGCCGGCGTAGTCCCAGGCGGCATAGATGTTGCCGTCGCCGATGCCGCCGGTGAGGTCGATCGCCGTCCACGCCTTGTCGCCGCCGTACGCGGGAATCGGTCCGATCCATGACTCCCCGGCGTTGGTCGACTTGAACATGTCACACGTGTACTCGCTGTTGACCGTCAGGCTGTAATAATAGAAATTGCCCTCCATATCGGCGGCGAGCACCGGGTCGCTGCGAAAGACGTTGTTCTCCAGCACGCCGGGGAAGGTCCAGCTTCGCCCATTGGTGCGGCTATAGGCCCAGCCGGCTTCGCGAAAGTCCGATTGGATGCTGTCGAATTGCCGCCAGCCGATAGCCATGCGGTTCGGATTGGTCGGGTGAATCGCGATCGTCGGCTCGTTGGCCGCATCGCCGAGGATGTTATTGCCGTTGGCGTCCACGTTGACCTGCACGCTCTGGTAGCGGTCGACGCGCAACTCCTCCGGCGAGCGCGGCGGAGCCACGCGTCGCTCGAGGCTCGGCGGCGCCGGCAGAAAGCGAGCCGGTTCTTCCTGCGGCGGCGGCGGAACCACGCCGCCGGATTGGAGCCAAAGAGTGATTGCCGTTGCAGCCGTCATCAGCACTGTGGGTGTCATCGTCGGCCTCCTGATAGGGGGCCGTGCTTGAAAGGGCGGTCCACCCCGTCAAGCCGCCTCCCTACCCCATCTACTATATCGAACGGGTGTCTCCTTTGCCTCTGGAAAAACGACCGCCGCGCAGAAAGTAGGGTGCGTCCGGGACGCACCCTACGGTAAGGCTAACCGGGAGTCAGCTCAGCAGCCGCAAACGCCGCCGGCCAGAATCGCGACGAACGGGTTAATGTCGCCGAAGTCAACGGTGCCGTCGCAGTTGATGTCGCCGTTGGCCAGCGGGCAGTTCGGGTAGGCCGCCTGATAGGCCGCCGGGTTACTCAACAGCAGCACGAACGGGTTGATGTCGCCGAAGCCGACACATCCGTCGCAGTTCACATCGCCCTTGCACCAGGCCACTTGCTCGGGCGCCCACGGCGAAGCTTCGAATCCGGAGTCGATCGTCTGCACGCTCCAGAAGTACTGGTGCGCCGGCAGGCCGAGCCAGTAGGTGGCCCCCTGGCCGGCGTTGCCCATCAGCGGCGTGCTGTACGTCCCGGACATGACGTCCTCGGCGCCGGACGTGGTGCCGACGCGGACGGCGTAGTACAAGCCGGGGCTGCCCGTCTCGGGATCAATCATGCCGCTCCAGTCGAGCGACAGCCCGCTGCACTGGTCGCTAGTCAGCAGACTCGGTGCGGTCGGCGTCGTGTTGGGGATGCCGCCGGTCTTCTGGTAGACGCGGGCGTACTTGTTGTTGTTGAAGTCTCCACCGGTTAGGAAGAGGTCCAGCTTTCCATCACCGTCGACGTCGACCCAGTTCAGCGAGCCTTCGCGCACCTGGGCCAGGTCGTAGACGCTGGTGAAGCCGCTGCCCGTATTCCGGAAGATGTAGCCATAGGCCCAGCCACCATCGTACCCGCAGAAGGCCACGTCCAGATCGCCGTCATTGTCGTAGTCGCCCCAGGCACAGGAGCTGCGGTAGATGGTCATCAGGTCGCCGCCCACCTGGGTGAGGTTGCCGGCGCCGTCGTTCCTGTAGACGTGGGCGTGACGATTGGTGCCGTCCTCGCCGGTAATCGCCAGGTCGAGGTCGCCATCGCCGTCCATGTCGCCCAAGGCGGCGTCCGACAGGGCCACACCAGGCAGGCCGTGGTTCCCGGTGTCGGTCAGGGTACCAACCGGGTGATTCTTGTAGAAAATGGTTCGGTAGTTGCTGCCGTCATGCCCGGTCAATAGCAGATCCAGGTCGCCGTCACCGTCATAATCGCCCCAGTCGGCGGAACCGGCGCGCAGGGCCGTAAGCGACTGACTCGCATCGGGCGTCAGTCCCGGCGCGCCGGGACCGAGGGGCTGGTTCTCATACAGGATCGCCCGGTTCTGCGTGCCATCGTAACCTTGGATGAACAGGTCGAGGTCGCCGTCGAGGTCGTAGTCGCCCCAGGCGACCGAGGCGTAGTGCACGCCCGTCAGAACCTGCGTGCTATCCCAGGTGAGATTGCCCGCGCCGTCGTTCTCGTAGATGCGGGCGAGCGGGCCGCTGTCGCTGGTGCCTGCCAGGGCGAGGTCGAGGTCCCCGTCGCCGTCGTAGTCGCCCCAGGCAAGGTTGCCGCTGCTTTCGCTCTCGACACCAACCAGGTCCTGTCGCAACACGAGGGCCCCGCAGTGGTTCTCGTAGGTCTTGGTCACACGCGTGCCAGCGGCGGTTACGCCGGCGATGACGAGGTCAAGGTCGCCGTCACCGTCGAAGTCGCCCCAGGCCGAGTCGCTCTTCCAGACTCCGACCAGGTTGGGCTGCGACATCACCGTGAAGCTGTCGGAGCTCGCGGTGGCCGGCACGTGGACGCGGCCGCCATAGCCGTCGGGCTGCATGAAGTGGGTCCCGTTGAAGTCGCTGACCCAGACATGCGGGTTGACGCTCGCGCCGATGGTGACGCGCCAATCGCCCCAGGCTCGCGGACTGCTGTTGGTAAACTGAAAGCGGAACGGGCCGGTGATCGGGTTGACGCAATTCTGGTCCCACCACGACGCCCACCACTCGCTGCCGACCTGATGCACCGCGAAACTCCACGTCGCAGCCGGCGGAGGCCCGGGCGTATAGTTCGCCGGATTCGGATCGTAGACGCGTACGTGAAAGTCGCAGCGCCCATATGCGTCGCCGGGCGTCACGTCGTACCAGTAGGTCGACGGGTGACTGGGGTTGGCGCCGCCACGGGGCTCACAGACGACCGTATCGAGCCCGGGTGGATCATCTGGAGCCAGCGCGTGCAGGGCGCTCGGGCAGTACTCACCGTTCCAGTAAATGTGCGTATTCCCCGGAGTCGCGTAGTAGATGATTTTCAGCACGAGCGACTCGTTGTCGAGCACCAGGTCGCAGATCGTCCCAAAGTCGAAGATATGCGGCCAGCCCGGGTAATCCGGATCGAGCACCTCGGTGACGTACGCGGTCGCCGAGGCGATGAGCGTGCCCTCGTTACCCCAGCTTCCTTTGCGCAGCTCGACCGTAACCGGCTCGACGTACTCGGCGTAGTTGTTCGCCAGCCAGATCTCCGCGTAGAAGCGGTAGCCAGAGTAATCATACGTGATGGAATGGCTCGCCGCATAGTAGGGGTGGTTCGGGTCCCAGAGATCATACATCGTGCACTCGGGCAGCGGACCCGCGTCCATCCACTCCCAATACGGAGCCGTCCCGGTTTGCCCCCAGCCCTGCACTCCTGCGTCGTCGAAGTACCACACCTTCGGCGGTGTCGGGCAGCCAAAGTCAGGGCAGGTCTCGCCTTCGTACCAGTCACCATCAAGGACCACGCACTCATCAAACGTCGTCGTGGCCACACAAACCATGTCCACGCAACAGGCCCCGGTAGGTTGCGAGCCTCCACCGGAGTACTTAATGGTCGCATAGTCCCCGCCGCTATAGCCGGTAACGTAGATGTTGTCTGAATCGTACACAGCGATAGCCTGGGCACGATCGTCAGAGTACGCCACCGTACCCGTGTAGCGCATTACCCATTGCTCTACTCCGTTGGGATCGTACATCACCGTGGCGTAGTCCCAACCCTCGCCGATGCCCTTGCTCTCGCCGGTGACGTAGATATTGCAGGGCGTCTCGTTATCCAAGGCGAGGCCGAGGGCAACATCGTCGCTGCCTGCGGATCCGTCATACCGGGAAGCCCAGAGCTGTTGGCCACTGGTATTGTACTTGATCGTCACATAGTCTGGGGTGCCTTCCGTACCTTCGCTCTCGCCCGTCACGTAGGCGTTCCCGTCGGCGTCAACCGCGATGGCATACCCGAAGTCGTCGCCGCCGGCGAAGTCATACGGCACGGCCCAAAGCTGAGTGCCCGAAGCGTTATACTTCAGTGTGACGATGTCCTGCTGCGTCGTCGTGCTGTAGCTATGGCCCGTGACGTAGGCGTTGCCGGAGCCGTCCACGGCGATATCGTCGCCCCCGTCGCCCATGCCGGACGGCCCATTGTAGGTTTTCTCCCAAGCCTTGGTTCCACCCGCAGTGTACTTGATCGTGAGGCAGTCCACGCCGGTCCCGCCCGTTACATACACGTTGCCGCCGCTGCTGTCCAGGGCGATCGCCGTACCGTAACCGGTGGTGCGCGTGCGGGCCCACAGCAGTGTTCCCGTCGAGTTGTACTTGAGCACTACCAGGTCAGTGGCGCTGGACGACGTGTGCCGAAAGCCCGTCACGTACACATTGCCAGATGCGTCCACAGCAATGTCGTTCCCCTGATCGCCCAGGTTGTAGCCGCCGTCGTACGCGGGCGCCGGCACCCATTGCTGGACCCCGGCTGAGTTGTACTTGATGGTCACAATGTCATCCTGGGTTACGCCCTGCCAGCTGACGCCCGTGACATACACGCGGGCATCGGTGCCCGAACCGCGCGCCGCGATCGCGAGGGCCCCATCGGCGCCATTGGCGATCGGCCCATTGTAAATCGCCGGTCCTGCCCAGAGCGGCGCGCCGGTCGGACTGTACGCGAGCGTGGCGTACTCGAAGCCCAGTCCGCTTCCGCCAGTGGCGTACCCGGTAACGTAGACATTCCCTGACCCGTCGAGCGCGATAGCCTCGGCGTAGTCGTAGCCCACGCCGGCGTTGTACCGGGCGACCCATTCCTCGGTGGCGCCTGGGGCCAGGACCGCCCCTGGCCACAACGCTCCGATGGCGATCAACACGAGAATCGAATTGTTCTTTGCGCTACTCATGGCACATCTCCTTTTTGATCTGCCGACGCCCGGATCGCGTGATCACTGGCGCGGCGGGGCCCAATCGGCGCCCCAATCCGACTGCCCGCGGCATCCGACCGCGGCGCGTGTCTAATTACGAAACGTTACGCCGCCGGTTAGACGACGCGAATTCCCAGATTTTTCCCAGCTTTGGAAAAAGGCCCCCTGGCAGAACCTACCGAGCCGCGGGATTCATCCCGCGCGGAACCGCGCAACCTGAACGCTGCGGCTCAGTAGGTGCGATCGCGCCTTTGTCGAGTGTTTCAAGCCGCCACTCGGCCAGCTCGTATTCGTTCATCGGAGTGGGGAGGAAGACCTGCGGGTCGAACTCGACGCCCGTTTCGACGCACCGTTGAAACCAGGCCCGGGCTTGGTCGCGCTCCCCCTTCAGGAGACACGCCTCTCCCGCGTAATAGAAGGCCTCGCACGCACGTGCGAGCACAGTCGGAGACGCCGGCGCCATAGCCTCGGCGGCCCGGGCCAGCTCTGCGGGTGATATCCGGCCGCCTAAGCAAGCGAAGATCTGTGCCAGCCAAGGATCGTCTGCCGCGCGCTGGGCCTCTTCGAGTACCGCCGTCGCCTCTTCATGGCGGCCCAACTCGTGCAGGATCAGCGCGCGCCGTGCATCCGCGTAGTGCGGCCGGCCGACCACGGCCCGCACCTGCTGGTAGTCCGTCACGGCCTCCGCGGCGCGGCCGACCATCCACAGCACCGCGGCCCGCTGGTAACAGTGCCAGATGGGCACCGTGCCGGGCTGTACGTTCTCCGGGACCACCAGCGCATCGTAGTCGGCCAGCGCTTCATCAAAGCGCTTGAGCCGGCGGTACGCCTGCGCTCGGAATAGTTGCGCGGCCGAGTGCTCCGGGTGTGCCCGCACAGCCCCCGTGTACACCGTGATCGCCTGCTCGAAGTCATGCCGCCGGAGAAGAATCTCTCCTTTGAGCAGGAGCGAGTTGAGATCGGCGGGCTGCAGGCGAATGAGTTGCTGCACCACCTCCAGCGCCCCATCCAGTTGGCCAAGCTGGACGCGCAGCCGCGCCAGCCGCGACAAGGCCAGCACGTGCAGCGGATCGCGGCTGACGGCCCGGCGGGCGAACCCGGCGGCGTCCGCCAGGTTGAGCGTGGCCAGCGAGCGGAGATACCAGCCCTCCGCCGAGTCCGGCATGAGGCGCGTGACCTCCGCGGCGAGCTGTTCGGCCCGCGCGGGATCGCCCCGACTGCGGCAAATCTCGGCCAGCAGCGCCCGGCTGGGCCAGTAGGCGGGCGCGCCTTCGCGCTGACGTTCCAGGTCCACGCTGGCCAGCTCCGTCTTGCGGTCGCGAAACAGCGCCTGCGAGCCGACGAGCACCGCATCCGGCAACGACGGGTAAGCAGAGCGGACGGTATGCGCGGCCGTTCGCCCCGCCTCAATGTCCCCAAGCTCCATTTGCTGCTGCGCGCGGAGCGCACTGATCCGCGCCGAGGCAAGCTCGGCCGTCTCACGCCGGGCACGCCGCTGCTGGCTCCACCACGTGCCGCCCGATACCGCCAGAATCACGCTGGCCAGCACCGCCGCCCCCAACCCGATCCGCAGCCGGTGCTTGCGCAGTTTCTTGCACACAAAATAGAAGCTGCTCGGTCGCCGGGCCAGAATCGGTTCACCGGCCAGGTACCGTTGGAGGTCCTCCGACAGCTCGCGCGCACCGGCATACCGGTGTTGCTTCTGCTTGGCGAGCGTCTTAAGCACGATTGTCTCGAGCTCAGCGTCGACGCGTGGCGAAAGACGTGAGGGCGGCGTCGGCGGAGTCTCGATGATCCGCTGCAACACCTCCGACGGGCGGCCCTTGGGGTCAATCGGCAGTTGCCCTGTCAACGCCTCGAACAGCGTCACGCCCAACGCGTACACGTCGGTCCGCGCATCGACTTCGCCGGGCGTGCCCGCCGCCTGCTCCGGTGACAGGTAGGCCAGCGTGCCCATCACCTGGCCGGGGCTCGACAGTGTCGTGTAATACGAAGCCGGGTGTCCGCCCGACAGATCAACCGCTTTGGCCAGCCCGAAGTCGAGAATGTGCGGCTTACCCTCCTGGTCCACCAGCACGTTGGCCGGCTTGAGGTCGCGATGCACCACGCCGCACTGATGAGCACCCTCGACCGTCTCGCACATCTGCACAAACAGCTCGATAATGCGCGGCACATCCGGGGTCGTATCTGCGAGGTACCGAGCCAGACCAACGCCGGTGACGTAGTCCATCGCGTAGTAGGGCTGCCCGGCGACGGTACCGCTTTCGAGCACTCGCACGATCCCCGGGCGGTCCAGCCGCGCGGCCAACTCCACCTCGCGCGCGAAGCGCCGGTGCGTGCTTTCGGAGGCGAACGGGCCAGCCAGCAGCACCTTGATCGCCACGATGCGCTTGGTCGCGACCTGGAGGGCTTTGTAGACCACGCCCATCCCGCCCCGCCCGATCTCCTCCAAAAGCTGGTACCCGCTGATGGCGGGCAGAACTCCCGCGGCAACAGTGGGTCGCGCCAGGTACTCGCTGCTGACAGCGGAGCGGGCGTGATCGATGAGCGTCAATCCCTCCAGGTACGGACGCAACTCGTCGGCCACCGCCGGATGTTCGGCGGCAAAACGCTGCGGGGTCAGCTCCTCCCCGGCCTGGCGACGGTCGAAGTACTCGTTGATCAGCGCGGCGACCAACGGGCTGGCGGGTACGTCATCCTCGGGGGGACCGACACCCATAGGCTCTTCGCCCCCGGTCACACCTGCCTTTCACGCCTGGAACTGCACCGGCATCGTAGCTGCACCCCGGCCGCCGGGCAATCCTCTTCGCCAGTCGCGCCGGGCGCGGTACGATCCGGGTGCAGCGCACCATTCTCTTGTGGACCCAGAGGTCGCTCGATGACCACCAGCGGCCAGACCGAAGTATGGGTTACGGCGGCAACCGCGGGGGACCAATTGGCCCTGGCCAAGCTGCTGGCGGCGTATCACCCGGTACTGGCGGCGCGGGTGGCGACGCGCCTCGATCCGAGCGTACGCGCCCGGCTGAGCCCGGAGGACGTGCTGCAGGAGGTCTATCTCCAGGTTTTCCGGCAAGTGGCGCGCTTCGAGCAGCGCGGGCCGCAGTCTTTCCTGAATTGGGTGTTGACGATTCTCGACCATAAGCTGGTCGACGTGCACCGCAGCGCTCATTGCGAGCAGCGGGACGTGGCGCGCGAGTGGCCCTTGCAGGCCAGCGCCCGGACGAATTCCTATTGGAGCCTCCTCGACCAGGTGTACCGCGATTCGACCACCCCGAGTCGCATCGTCCGCCAGGATGAGGCGGTCGCGGCGTTGATGGCCAGCGTCGCGCAACTGCCGGAGGCCTACCGCTGCGTCATCGAGCTGCGCTTTTTGGAGGGCCTGCCGGTCGCACAAGTGGCCCACCGGCTGGGCAAATCCGAGGACGCCGTGGTCGCGCTCACGCAGCGCGCTCTCAAGGCCCTGCGGGAAGCGCTCGACGCGCGGGGTGCGTGAGAAAGAAAAGCCCGAACCCAACCCGCATTCCAAAGGAAGTCGGCAAACTGGTCTGCTCGAAGATCAGCGAGAGCGGCCCCCGGCCATCGGCCTGAACCAGTATTATTGGGCTCCATGCGGCTTCGCACATGAAGCCGCATGGCGGTGCGATCTCGTCCCGCACGGTTGCGCCGACCCCGAACCGCTGGAGGCGGTCGAGCGGGCGTTCCTGCGAAGGGTCGAACGATCCGGATTGCCGCCCATCATGAGGGTTTTCGGACCAGGCCAGCGACATTCGCCCGCCGCCGCTTGTCCGGCGTGCGTAGAATACTTGTGAACGATTCGGTAACTGGGAATCTCGGCTGACAACGGGTTCAGCAGCCCCTGTGCACTCCCGTTCGAGCTAACGAGCGGTCCCCGGCCGCCCGATAGCGCCTGCAGCAACCTCAACCCATGACCACCCGGACGTTCGTCCAGCCGGCACGCCGCCGGGATTGGCGCGCCGCCTGGCGTCAGGAGCGGGTGAGATGGCAAGGCGCCGCACTAAGCGCACTAGCCCGGGCCGGCCTTTCGCGCCGGCGTCGCAACAACGGGTCCATTTACCTCGTCGCCGACTGTGGCGGCCGGCCGTCCTGGTTGGCCTGGGGCTGGTCTTGGCTGCGGGCGGCGCTCTGGGCGTTCTTCGTCTCTCCCGCGCACCAGGCTCCGCGGCGGGCCCGCGCAACGGTGCGGTGAGCGGCACGGGCGCCGCCGCAGGCTTCAACCTCCTCTTGGTTACCCTGGACACGGTGCGGGCCGATCATCTCGGCTGCTACGGGTACGCCGCCGCCCGCACGCCGAATCTCGACGTGCTGGCCGGCGCAGGCCTGCGGTTCGGCCAAGCCATTGCGCCCGCCCCGCTCACCACGCCGTCCCATGCCACTATGATGACGGGGCTGGAGCCACCCACCCATGGCGTGCGCGACAACGGCTTCCGTTTGGCCGAGGATCAAACCACGCTGGCGGAGATCCTCGCGGCCCAAGGCTACGCGACTGCGGCGTTCATTGGCTCATTCATTCTGGACAAGCGCTTCGGCCTGGCCCAAGGATTCGAAACCTATGACGAAGTTTCCACGCCGCGCGACGGCGCGAACGGGCCGGCCCGCAACGCGGACGCCAATTGTCGGCCCGCGGCGGCCGTGACGAACTCGGCGTTACGCTGGCTGAACAGCCCGAGCCGCAGCGGAAAACCCTTCTTCGCCTGGATTCACTACTTTGACGCCCATTTCCCCTACACGCCGCCGCGCGAATTCGCCCAGCAGTTTCCCGACCAACCGTACGACGGCGAGATTGCCTACGTGGATGCCCAGGTGGGGCGCGTGCTCGAGCTGCTGCAGCGAAACAGCGCCTACCAGCGCACGCTGATCGTGATCGCCGGCGACCACGGCGAGGGGCTGAATGAGCACGGCGAACCGACGCACGCGTACCTGATCTACGATTCGACCATGCGCGTGCCGCTGATTCTGCACAACCCGGCCCTTTTCAGCCCCCCGCGCGTCATCGAGGATCGGGTGGTCAGCCTGGCGGACATCCTGCCCACGGTGCTGGATCTGCTGGGGATTCCCGCCCTCGGGCCGCTGGATGGGCGGCACTTGCTGGCCTCGCCTCTGGACCCTGACCGGGCGATCTACATCGAGACCATGGCGTCGCGCCTCAACAACGGCTGGTCCTCGCTGCACGGTCTGCGCCGGCTGCACGACAAGTACATTCAGGCGCCCCGGCCGGAGTATTTCGACCTGCGTACCGATCCCGGAGAGCTGAACAATCTCGCCGCCGCCGCCCCGGCCGAAATAGCCGAGTTGGATGCCCGCCTGGCGGCCGTAATGGCCCGCGCGACGCCGCTTGAGCAGGTGGTTGAGCAAGCGACGGCGCGGGCTCCCGAGGACCTGCAGCGCCTCGCCGCGCTGGGCTATGCCAGCGCTCCCGGCAGCGCCCCGCAGATCGGCGTGCTGGATCCCAAGGACATGCTCCCGCTTTGGCAGCGCGTGATGGACGCCGAAATCAAGTCGCTGGACGGGCAACATGAGGAGGCGGTCGCGGAAATCGAAAGCGTGTTGCAGGAGGATCCCACCGATGGGCACGCCTGGTACTACGCCGCCTCTATCTACGGCCGTTGCGAGCGCCTGGCCTCCTCCGAGGCGGCCTTGCGGCGGGCGCTGGCGCTTAGCCCGACCGCGGCGGGTTACGCCAGCCTGGCGCAATTGCTTCTGATGCGCGGGGTGCTGGGGGACGAGTTCGAGCGGACGCTGGAAAAGGCCCGGCGGTTGGATCCGTACGACGGGCGTATTTACATCGCGCGCGGCGATTGGTACATCGTACAAGGCCGTTTTCGGGAAGCGCTGGCCGCGTTCAAGGAAGCGCAGCGGATGGACCCGGTGAACTCGGGGCGCGCGGCGCGCGAGAAGATCGAGTGGGTCCAGGAGCGTCTGTAGGCCGGCCGGCACGCGCCCGCAGACTTGCGGCGGCGCCAACTTCGCAACGAACGGATCAATGCAGGCGAAGTCCACTGTCAGGTCGCAGTCCATGTCCCCGCGCCGCCCAGATGATGCTGCTTTAGCACACTCTCGCAGCGCATATTATCGGACTATTCGGTGCCGGTATTCCCTGGAGTGACCGGTACGTGGAACGGCCCGCGACGGTTGCCTGCACCTCCGCGCGGTGCGCTGCTTCCGGCATAGCGGGCTTTCCGTCGGCGGGCCGCGGGCGTAGAATCCGTCCTTCGCCGCCGGCGCGGTCGAGACGCGGTGGACCCGCAGTGTCGTGCGCGGCGGGGCAGCAAGTCAGGGCTCGCGCGTAGCGAGCGATGGCCATTTACGACAAGGGAGTTGAGCAATGACGAGACGAGTCGGGCTGTTGCTAGTGGCGGGTCTGGTGTGCAGCTTTGGTGCGGCGGTGGTCTGGGCGGACGATCTGGCGACGGTCGAGAAGCAGATCGCCCAGGCGTGGGACAAGCACAAGTCGATGTCGGCCAAAATCGCGTTGACGACCAACATGGAAGCCGGCGGCACGCTGTTGGAGGGGAAGGGCGAAGGGACCATCGAGTTCGTGCACAAGGGCAATAAGCTGTACCTCCGCCAGGAGCTCAAGAACACCATGCCGCAACCCGTCGGAGGCGGCACGAAGATGGAACAGAACATGCTGATGGTCATCGACGGCGAGTACGCCTGGACGCTCTCCGATGCGATGGGGCAGAAGATGGCCATGAAGACCACGATCGACCCCAGAATGACGGGTGAGCCCAAAGGGCTCTTCGCGGAGCTGCGCAAGGACCACGAGCTCAAGCTGCTGCCGGATGAGACCGTGGATGGCAAGAAGATGTACGTCATCGAGGCCACCTCCAAGGAAAAGACGGGCGGGGCCGCGTCGAAGGCGTTGTACTACTTCGACCGGGACAGCGGCTTCCTGGTGAAAATGGTGGTGCAGTCGCTCGACGGCAAACCCACCATGACCACGTCCTACAGCGACATCAAGTACGACGTCGATATCAATCCGGACCGCTTCGTGTTCAAGGTGCCGGAAGGTGTCGAAGTGCACGACATGACGAAGCTCGAGCCGGCCAAGACCGAGACGCCGGCCAAGCCCGAAAAACCTGCCAACCCGTAACCGGATTCGCGCGGCCACGACAAGGGGACATTCTGATGAACCGAAAAAAGCAGAATGTCCCCTGCTCTCGAAAACCAGAATGACCCGGTCTTGCACGCGGAGCAGGCTCGCCGCCTGGCTCGCGGCCGGCGTGGCTGCGGGTGTCACGACGCTCGTGTCGGAGCTCGTGGCCAACGCGTACCAGCTCGGGCCGCTCGACGACGCGTTCATCTCCTTGCGCTACGCGGCCCACTGGGCCGCCGGCCGGGGATTGTGCTTCAATCCCGGCGAGAAAGTTGAAGGCTACTCGAACTTCCTGCTGGTACTCCTCGAAGCCGCCGCGATCCGCAGCGGTGTTGATCCGGTCCTGGCGCTGACGCTCATCGGCCGGGCGGCACTGGCCGGGCTGGCGGCACTGCTCGCGGCCTTCAGCTTCCGGCACGTGTTTCCCGGGCACGTGCTCCTCGCGATCACCGTCGGCAGCCTGATCGGGTCGCAGCCGATGCTGATCTGTTGGGCACACTCGGGATTGGAGGGCAGCCTGCATACGCTGCTCGTGCTCGGTGCGCTGGCGGCGGCGCTGGAGGGCGCCGCCGCAGGCGTGATCCTGTCCGCGGTTTGTCTCGTGCTCGCGGCGATGACGCGGCTCGAGACGATAGCGGTTTTCCCGGTGATCGCCCTGGTCATCTACTGGCAGACCCGGTCCCCCCGGCTGACGCTGCTGCACCTGGCGGTTGTGATCCTCGGGTTCGGCGCCTACTTTGGTGCGCGGGCGGCACACTTCGGATACCTGTTCCCCAACACGTTCTATGCGAAACTCGACTACGGAAGTGCCGGGCTGGCCCGGCGCGGTGCGCTGTACGTAGGGGACTTCCTGCTCGGCAGTTTGCCGGTGACCGTGCTGGCCCTGCTGGCCTGCGTGCTCGTGCGCCGCGCGCCATGGTGGGTGCGCGGCTGCCTCCTGCTGGCCGCGGCGGAGCTGCTCGGCGTGATTTATGTCGGAGGCGATCACTTCGCGATGTTCCGTTTCCTCGTGCCGGTCGTGCCCTTCCTGGCGCTGGCCGCGCTGTACCCGGCCATAGCGCTCCTGAATCGCGATACGGTTCGCCGCAGCGTCCAGGCCGCGGCGGTGACCGTCAGCCTGGCCGCCCTCGTGGCATCCGGGCTGCTCGTCGGGCGGCAGGGCAAACGCGACGAGCCGCACCTGCGCAGCCAGTTTGCCGGCCATGTATTCGGGTGCAAGCTCGCCCGCGAGTGGGAGCTGGCCGGCCGGTGGCTCAAAGAGCACACGCGGCCCGAGGCGACCATCGCCACCGTGGCGATCGGCGCCGTCGGCTTTTGCTCGGAACGCACGATCGTGGACCCGCACGGGATCGTGGAGGCGACGATCGCCCATCAACGACAGGAGCTGGGCCGCGGGCTCTCCGGCCACGAGAAGTACGACGTGGATCAAGTCCTGGCGCGCCGACCGGACTACATCCTCCTCATTCACTACTTGACGCCTGCCCCGATTCCGCGGGACCGGGTGGCTCAGGCGGCCTGGGGGGATTTCAACCAGGACCTCGTGCGCCGCCCCGAACTGGCCCGCGGCTATCGATACGAGAGCGTCAGGTGCGGCGGGCGCTACCTGAATTTCTTCGTTCGCCGCGACTTGCCGGCCCGCGACGCACCGCCCTGACGTCTGCCCTTGCGCACCATTTCGTGCGGTAATATAGACGGCGTGCGAGGCCAGGAAGTGCTGTCCACGATTTGTCAATCACCAGAATCCCCCATGACCACGCGTAAGCCGGGCCGCGCCGATTACGTTTTCGTGCCGGCCTGCCTGATCGTCGCCGCCGCCCTGGCCACCGTCGCCCTCTTCGGCGACAGCATGACGTTTGACGAGGCCGCCCATCTCACGGCCGGCATGAGTCACCTGAAAGGTGGCGATTTCCGACTCCTGCCGGAAACGCCGCCCCTCGCCCAAATGTGGGCCGCCGGGCCGCTGTTGCTGATGAACACCGCCTGGCTTCCGCCGGACGCACCGGGGTGGCTTCAGGGCGACACCTGGATGCTGCAGCGCATCTGGCTGTTTCGGCTTAACGACGGTGAACGGTTGCTGTCGGCGGCGCGTGGCACGATCGTGGTGCTGCTCGTCGCCACGTGCCTGTGCGTGTTCATTGTCGCAAGACGGCTCTTCGGCCGGGCTGCCGGGCGCCTGGCCCTGATCCTGGCCACCCTGTGCCCCACCCTGCTGGCGCACGGGCACCTCGTGACCATGGACATCCCGGCGACCTTATGTTTCGTGCTTACATTGCTCGCCGTCAACCGCCTCCTGCAGCGCATGAGCTGGCCGCGGCTGGTCGCCGCAACGGCCGCGCTGGCAGCATTGGCACTGGTGAAACTCTCCTGGCCGCTCATCTTGCCGGCCCTGGCCGTCATGGCCTTCCTCGCCGTGGTGCGGGCTGACCCCCTGGAATGCCCACTGCTGGACCCGCTGGTGGGCCTGTTTCGAAAGGGTGGGACCACGCACACGCGGCTGGTCCGTCGGCCGCACCGCGCGGCGGCCATCGTGGGCGTCGCGGTTCTTGGAATGGTCGGAGTTTGGGCCTCGATCTGGACCTGCTACCGCTGGCGGTACAGCCCGTTTCAAGGCCCGGACCAGTCCACAGCGGTGATGCAGGCCCTCGCGCGGCAGGACCGACCCCAACCCGCCACCATGGCCGAGGCCTGGGAGATCATCCTGGAAGGGCGCAACGGGCAGCCCAATCGTAGCCGCACGGCCAGCCTCATTCGCTGGGCACGCGACCGCCGCCTGTTGCCCGAAGCCTATCTCTACGGGGCCGCCTGGGTCCTCAAGCTCACCGACTGGTGGAGGCCCCAATACCTGGCGGGCGAGACTTCCTACGCGGGGTGGTACTCCTACTTCCCCATCGCCTTCCTGCTCAAGACTCCCATCGCAACCATGTTGCTCTTTCTGGGCGGCCTGGCGGCGATTGTGTCCGGCCGAGCGTTGTGGCGACGGGATGCCGTGCTCCTGGCCGGCTTGAGCGCTTTCAGTGTCGTGTATGTCGCGGTCGCGATCGTCAGCCGGTTCAACATCGGCCATCGGCACCTCGTGCCCATCTACCCGGCCGTGTTCGTGTTCGCCGGCGCCTCGGCCGCCTGGATGCGCGGGCGGATCGGTCGCGGGGCCGTGGCGGCCGCCGTCGTTTGGCTGGCCGGGGCCAACGCGTGGTTCTGTCCGCAATACCTGAGCTACTTCAACGAGTTGATCGGCGGGCCGTCGCAGGGAGACCGCTACCTCATCGACAGCAACATCGACTGGGGGCAGGACCTCAAACGTCTGGCGGCCTGGGCCCGGCGACAGCCCGGCGCGGAGATCAAGCTCGCCTACTTCGGCAGCGCCGATCCTACCTGCTACGGCTTCCCGTGCCGGGCCTTGCCCAGCTATCTCGACTTCGGCGAGCTCGCCGACCTCGACGCGGGCACGTACGTGGTCAGCGTGTCGCAGCTCCGCGGGCTCTACTATATGCCCGCGCGACGCGAGTTCTGGACGCCGGCGCAACTCGCCGAGTACCGCAAGCTGCGGGAGCAGATCGCCCGACCCGCCCCGGAGCACGAAACCGCCGAAGCCCGTCAGCAGCGGCTGGACGCGGCTCACTGGTACGATCTTTTTCGCCGGGGCCGGCTGCTGAATCAACTGCGCAGCCGGTCGCCGGATGAGCGCATCGGGTACTCGCTGCTGGTCTACCGGCTGACGCAGGCCGACGTCGACGCCTTGCTCCGCCCGTGACCTTAGCCGCGCTGCCGCCCAAGGCGTTATACTCCCCAACGGCAACACCGGGAGACATGCCATGGACGTTGTGGAAACCATCCGAACGCGGCGTAGCGTGCGGTCCTACTTGCCGCGACCGATTCCGTCGCCCGTTCTGGAGCGGCTGCGCCAGGCTCTGCGTTCGGCACCCTCAGCGTGCAACTTTCAGCCGTGGCATTTCATCTTCGTCATGGACGCCGACCTCCGCCGGCAGGTCGCCCAGGCGTGCAACGACCAGTTCTGGATGGCCGAGGCCCCGGTGATCGTCGTCGCGTGCGGCTTTCCGGAACACGCGTATCAGCACATGGGCGGCTATGGCAACAGCGTCGACCTCGATGTCGCGATCGCGCTGGACCACCTGACCCTGGCGGCGGTCGCGGAAGGTTTGGGCACCTGCTGGGTCGGGGCGTTCGACGAGCAGCGCGTCCGGCGGCTGCTGGGAGCGCCGGTTTCGGCCAAGATCGTCGCGCTGGTGCCTTTGGGCTACCCGAGTTCGGCCGATCTAAACACGCCCCTCGAAGATGCGCGGCGGAAGCCGCCGGCGGAGATCTTCAGCACCGACCGCTTTGGCCAGCGGTGAAGCGGTCGCCGGACGGCGCTGGCCGTTGACGCCGGCCCGCGGCCGAAGTAGCGTAAAATGCACTAACGCGTGACATCCGACGGCCGGTGTCTGGACCGCGAGGGCGCTGCGTGACATGAATCAGCCTGGGTTGCGAAAGCTGGTGCAGCGCTATGCGCAGACGCCTCGCGACCAACTGGCCGAGGTGCTCGGCGCCCGGCTGGTGACCGAGCCGCGCTGCGCCGTGGCCCGCTACCTGCTGGGTTGCCACGGCCTGGACCGGGGGCACACGGCCGCCGCGGTCCGTCACCTGATGATCGCACACCACGCTGAGCCGCAGTTCCAGTCCGCGGCTTTGCTGGTCTTCGCCGGCCTTAACTGGATCGGGCGGCGCGGTGCCCCGCTGTTGCCGGTGCTGCTGGAAACGTGGGAGGAATTCCGGCGCCCGGAGTTTGACCGCACGGCCCGCGAGCGGCTCTTGCTCGATGCGCTGGCCGAGCCGGACCCCGGACTCGGGCACATGCCGCCGCTGGCACGGCGCTTGTGGCGGCTGCCAATCCAGGCCCTGCGGGCCCAGATTCGCGCGGCGGTCTTGTCGCGTGACGCCGGTCTGTATCCCCTGCTGGCGACGCCGGCCTGAGCGCGGGGCCCCCGCGGCGTTGTCCATATGCCCGGAAGGAGTAGTGGGCGGCGATGATGCTCTCGGTCGTAATCCCGGTGTACAACGAGCACGACACGCTGCTCGAGCTTCTGCGGCGGGTGATCGAGGCGCCGCTGGACATCGAGCGCGAACTCGTGCTGGTGGACGACGCGTCCAACGACGGGACCCTCGAGCTCTACCCCGCGCTCGCGGCGCGGTTCCCCAACGTGAACATCCGCCTGTTCAAGCAGGAGGTGAACCAGGGGAAGGGGGCGGCGATCCGGCGGGGCTTCGCCGAGGCGCGGGGCGACATCATTGTCGTCCAGGACGCGGACCTCGAGTATGACCCGCGGGATTACCCCAAGCTGCTCAAGCCCATTCTGGACGGGCGCGCCGACGTAGTCTATGGCTCGCGCTTCGTGGGCGGCGACGAACATCGCGTTCTGTACTTCTGGCATTATGTCGGCAACAAGTTCCTGACGTTGTTCTCGAACTTCTTCACCAACCTCAACCTCACCGACATGGAGACCTGCTACAAGACATTCCGGGCCGAGGTGCTGCGGAACATGCGGCTGCGCTCCAACCGGTTCGGGATCGAGCCCGAGCTGACCGCCAAGGTGGCCCGCGCCGGCTGGCGCGTCTACGAGGTCGGCATCAGCTACTCCGGCCGGTCCTACGAGGAGGGGAAGAAAATCACCTGGAAAGACGGGCTGAAGGCGATCTACTGCATCCTGCGGTTCGCGATTGCGGACTAGGTCCATGCATTCACCCGTAGCGTCCGGGCAGAGCCTGTCCGCCGTGGCGGATACCGAACGTCGTAGCGGCCGGCGCCCCGCCGGTCGTAGCATGTAGCGTCGGCCCCCGAGCCAGCCCGCCGTGGCGGGTGTCCGGCGTTTTGGCCATTGGCCAGCCATTCGCGGTCCGGTAATTTGCGGGCGCAACGCATGCGGGCCGAAGGTGGCCAAGATGCTCATGTTTGCGCACCCCCCTGTTGGCAACCTTGGTTATTGGGACGTAAGAAGCCATCAGTCATCAGTTCTTGGTCATCAGCCGTGGCGAACCGCCAAGACGCCGAGGACGCCAAGGATGCATGGTCCGCTCGCGCGTATCCGTTCTCAGCCATCAGCCCTCAGCCGTCAGCCGTCAGCCGGAGGCGGAGGTCCGCACTCCGTCCCAAGTAAGTATGCACCGCGGCGGACGCCGAGGGGTGGAGAGCTTTGAGGTTGTCGCGGTTTGGCGGGGGTTGGCGGGATTCGGCGTGGGAATGCGCGAACGTGGGAACCGGGCGGGCGAACGCCGGTCGCGGACAGTTAGGACCGGCCCTGCTCCTCGAAAAACAGGTGGCTCAGGGGCTGTTCAAGAAGAGGAGCAGCCGTTTCACGGGAGCGCGTGTTCGGGCGTGGCCACCGGGTCCCGCTCAGAGCTGCCTTCATTTTCAACGGCCCCGCTGTCACTAGCTTCCCCAGTTTCCAGATTTCCCCGATGCCCTTGCATCCGGCTCACGCGTCAGTGCCGGCAGCCACGAACTGGGCCATCAACTTGCCCAACAACACCGCCGACTCTGCCGCCTCCGCGACATACTCGTGGATGTGGTCTAACCGGACGATATCGATGAGCATCGGACTCCTTCCTCCCGCCCAGTTGACTCTGCCCCACGGCACTTCTTTCACGTTCAGGTCCTTGGCGTCGGCGTCGTACGATGCAGCGAGCAGCGGGCCGGCAACGACCGCGAGCGGCAGGAAGATCGCGTGCACGTGACCTAAACCACCCACGTTGAGTTCGTCCAATCCGTCCGCGGATATGCGGGACACGTCCGCAAGCTTCATCATGGCTGCGTACGCCCGATCCTTGTCGTCGCCTCGCCTGAACGCCTCAATCACATTGTGCGCAACCGGGAGGCCGCCACGGAAATGGAACGTCTGTCGCAGGGAATCGCGGTCGCGCGGGGTCGCACCCATCGCCTTGAGCGTCTTGGTCTTCGGAGTCGTCAGGAAATACAGGGGATCCGTGCACGCGTCGGCGCCGTACAGCATTACCCAAGGCTGGCGGAGGTACTTGCACTCGCATATTATCCTGATCTTGCCCAGTGTGCCTGGACCGGCAGGCCAAGGGCTGTGATCGGCGCAGACGTCGATCTCACGTCTCGTGGTGGGTTCTGAACCTACATACACCCCCATCCTTGCGCTCAGGTGAACCCGCTCAAAGGCGCGCGCGGTCTCAAACTCGATGCGATAACCTTCCGTTCTGAGCCAGTTCGCGACTTTGTCGTCGATCTTCTGCTGATCGGGCATTTGCGGTCCTCATCCGGATTCACGCGCTGGCGATGCCATATGTGACGGACCTGCTAAGGTGTACACCGAGCGCCGCCTCCTGATATTGGACTGGACAGCTCTGCACGCTGGGCAGCGCTGTGAACACGTCTCGCGCGCAAGAACACGACCACGCCGGGTGCCGCGCATCGTCGTCCAGGGGGTACGCGTCACGAGCGGTATTGTACCCGGTTTTGCGTCGGCGGGCCGCGGGGGTGGCGATTGGCCCGGCGGCGGCAGATGCCAGTGGACGGGCCGAACGCGGCGCTTGCTGGCGTTTCGCGTTGCGAGTTTCGTGGCGCTCGCTGGCGCTTCGCGTTCTGAGTTACGGGGTGCTCGCTCGCGCTTCGCGTTCTGGTTGCGGGCTGCGGGAGCGGCGATTGGCCGGCGATGACCCGCCGGCCGGCGAGCCGCCGGCCGCTACGGCGGCCACGCACGGATCGTGCTGGACCCTCCCCTAACTCCTCCCTAGGAGGGAGGGGAATTTCAGAGGAGGGGCGGCTTTCCAGGGGTCGCACCCCTGGCTACCTTCGCGCGCCCCGGTGGGGCGGGTGCGGCGAAGGCGTGCCCCCACGGCCCGGCGCTGGCGCTTCGGGCTCGGATTCCCGGTACACTTCGCGTCCATGGCGCAGAGCGCGGTGCGCGTGACCGTCGTCGTTCCCACCTACAACGAACGCGACAACCTTGCGCCGCTCGCCCGGCGGGTGTTCGGCGTGCTCGACCCGCGGGACTGCGAGCTGCTCATCATCGACGACGACTCGCCCGACGACACCGCGGGCGCCGCCGTCGAGTTGGCGAAGTTGTTTCCCGTCCGCTGCATCGTGCGCCGCGGCGAACGGGGACTGGCTACGGCGGTGATTGGGGGCCTGCGGGTGGCCCGCGGCGAGTTCGTGGTCGTCATGGATGCCGACCTGTCCCACCCGCCCGAGAGCATCCCTGCGCTGCTCGCCGCCATGCGCGAGCCACAGGTGCAGATGGCGATCGGCAGCCGCCTTGTGGCCGGCGGCAAGGTCGACCTGCATTGGCCGCTGCACCGGCGGCTGAATAGCCTGCTGGGGCGACTGCTGGCCCGGCCGCTGACGCCGGTGCGGGACATGATGTCCGGGTTCTTCTGCGTTCGGCGGCGCGAGCTGGCCTTGGACCGCCTGCATCCGGTGGGGTACAAGATCGCGCTGGAGCTCATCGTGCGGCATGGCTGGCGGAACGTGGTTGAGATCCCGATTACCTTCTCGGACCGGGTCGCCGGGCAAACGAAGCTCAATGTGGGCGAGCAATTGCGCTACTTGCGGCATCTCGCGCGGCTGTATACTTTCGTCGTGTTTCGCGGCCGAGGAAGCGGACAATGACGGACGCGCCCCATTCAAGTCAACACCCGTTCGCGCCGCGCGGCTGGTGGCTGCTCATCGGTAGCGGAGTAGTCTATACTATTGCCGTCGGGATCATCGTCGGCATCCGGGCCGAGAGCACGAGTGATTTTCGCGACTTCTGGGAAAACGCGGTTCGTTTTCGGGAGACGGGCGAGATCGCCGCCGACCTGGGTGTCCACAACTACCTGCCCTTCTTCACGATCTTCATGCTGCCGTGGGGGCTCTTGCCGCTGCGGGCCGCGAGCGTGACGTTCGCGGTGCTTTCGCTGCTGTTGTTCGCGATCACCGTGGTGCTGGTCGAGAGCCTGCTCAACAACCGCCCGCGCCCACGGCCGCGCCCGGCCCTGCTGATCGCGGTCGCCCTCGCATTGCCGTACGTGCACTCGTGCGCGGTCCTTGCCAACGTGGGGTTGCTGGTTCTGTTCCTCGTAGTCACGACCTGGTTTCTCGTCGAGCGCAGCCGCGAGTGGGAAGCCGGCGTCGCGCTCGGCCTGGCCACGCTGGTGAAACTGCTGCCCGGCGTGCTGATCGTCTTTTTCCTCCTCAAACGCCGCTGGCGCGTAGCCGGCGTCGCCGCCGCCGTGACGATTGTCCTCGGCCTGGGCTTGCCGGGCCTGACCGTCGGATGGAAACGCACGGTCGCGCTGCATCAGGAGTTCTACGAGCGCGTGCTCACAGGCGGCTCGGCGATCACGACGATTACCAGCGAAAAGCCCGCCAAGGCACTCTATAGCAACAACGCGGTACCGATTGTCCTGCGGCGTCTGCTGTCCCCGGTCGACGGCGCGCGGGGAGACAGCCGCGGGCTATATGTAGACTTCGTGGATCTGCCTCGTGAAGTGATTCTGTCCATTTACCTCGCGCTGCTCGCGGGTCTTGCGGTGACAAGCGTTGCGCTAACACTGTACAAAGCGCGCTCGTGGCCGCCGGAAAGCGTCGAGGCCGCACGAGCCATCCGCGCACAATTCGGCCTGTGGTGTTGCCTGATGCTCCTCGCCTCGCCGCTGGTCTGGACCCATTACCTGCCCCTGGTGTACTGGCCGCTTGCACTGCTGGCGGACCGCGGCGAGCGAACATATCGCAGCGGTCGCACCTGCCGGATCAGCGGAGCGGCGCTGGCCCTATGGCTCCTGGGCGGGCTGCTGCTGGCGTGGCCGGCCGCACGGGCCGCGGGCGCCCAGATCGCCAGCGTCGCGGCCCTCTGGTTGGCGTTGGTCGTGCTGCGCCGGCGCGCGGACCCCTGACCCGCCGGCTACTTGCGGACCCGGCACCCGGCACCGAAACTGCGCCTAGCGGGCAGACGTTCACGAACGCGGCCGTATGGGATGGCCCCGCTCTGCGGAGAAGAAGTGCTGCTGCAAGCGGCGCGGCGATACGAACGCGAGGCAGACTGGCAAACGCGCCGGCCGATGGTGGCCGGCCGAGCCGCGGAGGACTGGTCATGCGCGACCCAAGTCAAAACACTTTCCTGAAGACGAAGATCATTGCCACGCTCGGGCCGGCCAGCGCCAGCCG